>Ga0207868_1000422_pt1 | contig 46760 bp, 35 predicted proteins | sample Passage237B_FD_187370 | JGI IMG/M metagenome (GOLD analysis project Ga0207868, IMG submission 187370) | Cellulose adapted compost microbial communities from Newby Island Compost Facility, Milpitas, CA, USA - Passage2 37B (SPAdes) (version 3) ... | reverse complement strand
CCCGTATATTCCCATTGGCGTTTACGATCCCGATGGCAGGCTCATCGTTTCGGAAAGCGACCCGATCAGCATCGACCCGCTGACAATGGACCAGGTCGTCCGTGAAATCACCTTCACGGTCCAGTCTTCGGGCATCTACACCTTCGGGCTCGGTGGTTTCAACCCGATGGTCCAGACCGCCTACGAGGGCGAGTGGGTGTACACGCTGGAAGTGGAAGGCGTGGGCAACGTGGGCGTCGGTGGTCTGAAGGTCAAGGGCGACTACTTCTACGTTCAGGGAACCGATGCGGCCATTGAAGTGAATGGCGGCGATATGGGCGGCATGCGTGTCGATGGCACGGTGCGCTTCGACGGTCTGGAATCGCTGTATCTCGAACCCGATCCCAACTTCGACCCCTATACAAGCTACTGGACGCCGGACATCATCACCTGGACGGGCAACCTGCGCGCCGTCACCGCCGGTGCGGTGGGTCTGGCGGCCGGTTCCTTCTCGGGCGGGATTAACGCCCTGGTCTATGGTCACCTGGGCAACATCACGGCGCTCAATGGCGTGCTGGCCATCGGTGAAACCTTTGTCACCGGCGATGTGCATTACATCTCCGGCGTCGCTGAAGTGTTTATGCGTCTGTACGTCAACGGCGGGGTGGGCAACATCCACGCCGGCAGCCTGCCGACCAACATGGCGGACGTCAGCGTTCTGCACGTCAACTTCGACAACATCGGCCGCGATGGCATCATCGACCTGATTGACGTTGAAGGCGACCTGGGCAGCGTTCTTTACGGCGGGATGCGTATCATCACCGGCCCCGGTGGCAATGTCCGCTACATCCGCGTGGGTGGCAATGTGTATCAGGATGCCATCTTTGCCGGTGGCGACGCCGGCTTCATCTCGGCTCCCAACGTGAGCGTCATCGACGACTCGGGTGCCCGCGTGAACCTCTCGGCGACCGCCGGTGGCAACCTCGAAGTGCTGACCTACGGTATCCGTGGTTCGGGTGGTTCGGTCATCGTCCGCGTCACCACCACCACCGGCCTCAACGCCAGCTCCTCGACCAGCAACAACAACCAGCCCGCTGAAATCAGCGAGATAGTCGTCAACGGTCAGGGCCAGGGTGTGATTATCGACCCGGTCCGCGGAACGGTTGTGACCGACCGCACCGATCCGCTGGTGGGCCCGGTGAGCGTGACCATCACGGGCAGCAGCCCGCTGGATGTGTTCTCCATCGTCGGTAGCCGCATCAACAACATTTCCAACAACACCACCGGCGAACTGGTGAACATCAACGCCGCCAGCGTGGTGATGATCTACGCCGCCGGCAGCATCGGTCTTGCCAAGTCGAGCCACGGCCAGGCTGTCCTGTCGCGCACGATGATCTTCGACACCTTCCCCTTCTCCAGGCAGCGCAACGCGGTAGCCGTGGGTGATGTGGGTACGGTTCGCTCCGACCGCGCCATTGGCAACATCATCGCCGACTCCTCCTTCGGTGGCGGCGGCATGATTGGCACTGTCCAGGCCAACTACGACAAGCGCGATGTGGCCGGCGTGTTTGAAGGTATCAACGGCCCGGTCTATGCCTCGGGCAACATCTACTCGGTCAACATTGGTGAAGGCGTCGCTTCCTCGGGTACGGGCTACCATGCCGACGCGGGTATCTTCGCCGAAGGCTTCATCGGAACGATCACCAACCAGGGCCTGGGCTCGGATATCCGTGGCACCATCTCCTCAACCCTGGGTATCGATAAGATCACCCTCACCGGTGGCGGCTCGATCATCGATACGACCATCATGGTCGCAACATCGCTTGATTTCACCTCGTATCAGGCCGGGGACTCCATCAGCATCTTTGAAACCAGCTACATCAACAGCATCTCGCTGTCGGGTAACGGTGGCATCATTGGCAGCATGATTGCTGCGGACCGAATCGGCAACATCACCGTCAAGAACGGCTTTGGCATCATCAACACCTACCTGAGCACCCTGGCAGGCGGCAGCATCGGCAATATCTACGCCGACGGCTTTGGTCTGCGTGGCGTGCACATCGGTTCGGGTGTCACCACGGGCAACATCACCGCAGGTCAGCGCAGCAATGGTGACCTGTCGATCGGTGCCTACACCGCTTCGGTGCGTGCGTCGGAATTCGATCCCGACAACGCCACGATGTACAACGACCTGTTCACCGCACTGAGCATCCATGAACTCTGGGGTCATTTCACGGGCGCCAGTCTCCACAGCCGATCGTTCCAGGCCCTTGATGACCAGTACACCTACAAGGCCGGTGTGATCTACGGCATCATGGCGCATGGCACGCTCGACCTGGGCGCAGTCAAGGCCTACCGCATCGAGTCGGCGGAGTTTAACTACGCCAACTCGGTCAATGGCCTCAAGGCAGATGAAAGCATCATCCGCACCGATCTGATCACCGGTCGCATCAATGAGATCGCCACGGGTTCCAGCAAGTCCCAGGGCAATATCGGCGCCAGCACCTTCGTGGTCTCGGGCAACATCAACAGCATCAACGTCTACGGTGATATCTATGACACGGATATCCTGACCAACAACAACGGCGCCCTGGGCAAGATGAATGTCAACAAGCTCAAGGGCACCGGTCAGGGTGGTAACCTCTATGGCAGCGAAATCACCGTCGCCGGCCGCATCAACACCATCAAGGTCGATGGCGACATTGATGGCACCACCATCGTGGTGCTCAGCGGCACGTCAGGTGCTTACGCCATCAACAGCCTGACGCTCGGTGGCAATCTGGTTGACAGCTTCCTGGACTTCCAGGACGACGTGAACACCATCAAGGTCGCCGGCAGCTTCGGCTCGGTGGGCGATCAGCTGGTCATCAAGGGCAGCCTCAAGTCGCTGAGCGTCGGTACAGATCGCAAGATCAATGATGTCATCATGGGCCTGGACCTCTTTGTCCTGGGCGATCTTGGCACGGTGAACGTCCGTGGCAACGTGCTGGGTGATATCACGGTTCAGGGCTCCCTCAAGAGCCTGACCATCACCCCCGACGCCATGATCAACAGCAACGATATCACCGGGGCTCTGGAAGGCGATGTCACGGTCACCGAAAGCATCGGCTCCATCACGGTTCGCAATGGCAACGTGACGGGCAACATCACCGCCGGTCGCGACCTGACCAAGTTCACCATCACCAACGGCAGCTTCCACAGCACGGCTTCGGCCCGCTCGGTGTTCGGAGCGATCAAGACCTTCACCGTCACCGGTGACATGAACGGTCTGCTCTCGGCCGACCAGGGTGACATCACCACGCTGCGTATCGGCGGCGATATGGGCAGCAACGCCTCGGTTTACGCCGACAACGTCAAGACCATCACCATCACCGGCCAGCTGCAGGGCGGCGCCGGTCTGTATGTGAAGGAAGTGATCAACACCCTCACCGCCGGCTACATCGGCGATGTGGACACGATGGTCAACATCGTGGCTGGCGGCGTGAACACCCTCACAGCCAAGGGCATCCGCAACGTCAACAACGGCGACATCTACGCCAACCTCGACCTGGGCCCGACCGACAAGGTCACCCGCATCAATGCGGCTGGCAACCTCGGCGGCTCGGCCATCATCCGCGGCGATCTGGCCGTGACGGTGCGTGGCGATGTCGACATGGATACCACCGAAGGTCAGGGCATTACCGTGGTGGGCAATGTGACCACCTTCAGCGTCACGGGCAACCTCTCGGGCGGCCTGTACGTCAAGGGCACGGTCAGCTCGCTGACCGCCGGCTCGGTTTCCGATGCCATCTTCACCTCGGGCTTTGATGTCAAGACCATCAACATCAAGGGCGAAGTGACCAACTCGGTGTTCCAGGTGGGCATCTGGGCCGGTGAAGACCTGATCTTCACCTCCATCGATGGCCAGCAGGATCTGGGCGAAGTCAACCGCAAGGCCGCGCTCAAGACCTTCAAGGCCGCCAATGTCTCCAACACGATCATCGCCGCCGGTGGCGATATCGGAACGGTCACCATCGGCCAGAACCTGGAAGAATCCTCGGTCTCGTCGGGTTACAGCATCGGCTCGCTAGCCATCGCCATGGCGCAGGCTGGCAACCAGCATGGCCTGACCCTGCGTGCTCAGGATGGCCGCGAACTGCTCGCCGGCAGCATCACCACGCTGACCACCAAGGTGATCTCCAACTCGTTCGTCACCGCCGGTGTGGGCGCTGGCAGCGAAGGCGACTTCTCCGACGCGGTTGTGTTCAACCCCAACAACGGCCGGCTCGTGGCGGATGGCGGTGGTATCAGCACCATCGGCCGCATCACCGGCGTGACCAATGACGCTTCCCGCATCATCGCGGACAGCGGCATCACCCGTAACTCCACCACCGGCGATGCGACGGTTATTGAAAACCTGTCCTACACGCTGGATCAGCTGCAGGGCGACAACGCGCTGCCCGGCTCGCGTGGTATCGCCACGCAGGCTCAGCCGTTTGTCTACACCAGCAACGGCATTGTGGTGACCATCACCGTCAAGGGCCCGGGCCAGGTGGATGTCCGCGACATCGACCTGACCGACAACGTCATCGACGGCCTGCTGATCTCGGGCACCACCAAGACCACGACCATCGATATCAAGACCTCGGCTCCGGGCGAAGTGCACATCGGCCGCGTGCTGAGTGAAGACGACGCCTCGCTGCGTTCATTCACCTTCGATGGCAAGATCGTCGGCGATGGCACGAACAACGTCGACTTCTGGATCGATGGCGATGTGACCACACTGACGCTGGGCGGCTTTGGCAGCGAAAGCGACACCGATCGCGCCACGGGCGTGCTCGGTGGCAACATCACCACCTTTAATCTGGGCAGCCAGGATCAGGGTGTGCTGCGGGCCGGTGGAAGCATCGGAACCCTCAACATCATCTCCGGCTCGGCCGATCCGCTGCAGTACCGCCTGGATCAGTACGATGGCCAGGCCTTCACCGGACTGACCATCGACGATGGCAATGTATGGGCTTATGAAAATGGCCGCATCTACACGCTCGATCCGCTCAACGGCGGCGGCATTGTGGAGCATCACCAGGTCCGCGATGCGGCTCTGGGCACCGGCCTGACCATCCTGGGTATGGACGTGGCCCCGGGCACGAGCAACATCTACGCTGTGGCCCAGGTCTACAACCAGAACCCCACGGTGCTCGTGGGGGCACTGACGTCAGAGCTTCACGGCATCGCCGTGCGTCAGAGCGATGGCGCGATCTTCGCCATCCATCACGATACCAATACATCCGTCGACCAGCTGGTGCGCATCAACCCGGCCAACGGTGTCATCACCGTGGTGGGTAACCTGATCGACATCTTCGGTAAGACCTACGGCTCGAACGCCGGATCACAGGTGATGGGCCTGGCGTTCAATGGCAACACGCTGCTGGCCATCCTCACGGATCGTGAAGGTGCCAATGGCGGCGCTCCTTCGGGCGCTTTGGACATCTCGCTGGCGGCCATCTCCACCACGGCCAATATCCAGGGCAACGTACGTGTCACCAGCTCGACGGGCAATCAGTCGCTGCCGCCCGTGCTGCTGAGCACCAACACTGGCGAAGAATATTCGGGCATGGTGGTTCACACCTACTTCGATGATGTGCTGCAAGACAATGTCACCAGCATCTTCGCGGTCCGCAATGGCAGCGAGATTGTGGAGATCAACTTCACCACCGGTCAGGATGTGGGTGCGGCTCAGAACTTTGCGGGCCTGTGGATCAGGGGCATCGGCTTCGATGACGATGGCAACCTCATCGGTCTGGACGGCATCTCGGGCCACCTCTACAAGCTTGATCTTGATACGGGTGACGCCACCGCGCTGGCTGGTGTGGAACTGCCCAGCGGCCTGACGCAGTTCACCATCAGCACCATCAACGATGGCAACGGCCGTAAGGTCTACGCCTACGATGGTGAAGGTCTCGGCCGCGCCCTGTACACCAACCCGGGCATGGGCGCGACGCTGGGTGTGCTGAATCCGACCACGGGCGAGTTCACGCAGCTGCTCCCGCTGGCCACCGACAGTCAGGGCACGCCGCTGGCCGATACGGTCATCAACGTGCTCTATGACAACGCCAACAACCGCATCAAGGTGCTCACCGATAAGGGTGTGATCTACACCTACAACACCGATGGCAGCCTTGATGAAAACGTGGCTCCGCTGACGCTGGTTCCCCTCAAGGGCCAGAACATCAGGATCACCATGCTCGACTATCACGCCGATGGTCGCCTGATTGGTATCAATGATCTGGGCAAGCAGATTGTCATCATAGATGAGGTCACCGGTGAGGTCTCGAACCTCACTGAAGCCGGCTCGGTGCGTGGCAGCATCACGGCCTTCGCCATCGACAGCACCACCGGTCAGGCGATGCTGTTCAACAACCGGAGCGATGAAGTCACCTCGCTGCAGTCCTACACGCAGCGTGGCATGGGCGGGCTGACGGCGACCAGCATCAACAAGGCCACCCTGGGCCCTGGCTACGGCTCGCGTCTGGAAGCCACCAACACCCTGGGCAGCCTGACGATCAATGGTGACTTCTCCGGCTCGGTGGTCGCCGGCTCGACCCTCAAGTCGATGACGGTCAACCAGAGTGACTTCAGCGGTTCGGTCTACACCGCGGGTGACCTGACCAAGGCCACCTTCAAGAACACGACGCTTGATGAGCACAGCCTGCTGTGGGCCGACAACAAGCTCTCGGCCACCTTCAACAAGAGCAATACCTACGACAACACCGTTCAGGGCACCATCGTGGCAGGCCATATCGTGAACCTCACGTCCAACGGCGTTGAGGACAGCACGGCCAACATCGTCGCCGGCCGCAAGGCTGACACGATCAAGCTCGGTGGCGATTTCGCGGGCACCATGGATCTGGCGTCAGTGACCAAGTCGCTGTCGGTCGGTGGCGTGCTCGCCGATAACGCTCAGATCATCGTCCACGGCGATGCCAAGTCCATCACCCTCTCCAAGGGTGCTCAAGCGGGTACGCTCCTGGCAGTGGAAGGCAGCGTCGGCACTCTGACCGTCGGCGGAACCTTCTCGGGTGTCATCGGCATCCGCGATGGCCTGCAGACCGGCTCGTTCGCTCACATGGATCGAGGCCTGATCACCGTCGGTCTTGATACCCGTACGTTCAAGACCTCGGGCAACGCCGTCGACAGCGTGATCTCCTTCGGTACGTGGTTCGGTGATGACTTCACCTACAACACCGCCGACGATCTGATCACCGGTGGCATCGTCAAGTCGGTGACCATCGGCGGCCACTACCGCAACACCGTGACGGCCGCGGGCGTGCTGCCCAGCTTCCGCCTGGGTGGGTTCATTCCTGGTCAGAGCTCCAACTACGCCTTCCTGGGCAACTCCAATGCAGGCGATCCTCGCGACCTCGACCCGGCCGAAGCTGGCGGTCTGCTGCGAACCAGCATCGACAGCTTCACTGTCCGTGGCGAAATCGTGAGCACCAGCGTGCCCAACGGCCGCGTCGCCACCCTGGTGGCCGCGGACAACATTGGCAAGGTCAACACCGGCCAGACGGGCAACATCCTGCGTCAGCGTGTGTACACCGATCCCTTCGGTGCACCCTACATGTTGTCGACGAGCCTGCTGAACTTCCGCAGCTTTGAAATCATCATGTCGGAAGAGCTCAACACGGCGACGCTGGCGATCTTCCGCGATCTGGATAACGACTACAACTTCTCCATCGGAGACGTGATGGGTTCGATCATCATCGAACGCATCATCGTTGAAGGAAACGACGTTTTCTTCGAAATCATCAACGATGCCACGCTGACCTACAGCACTCGCCTGGTCAACAACGAGATGCGCAGCGTGATCACCGTCACCACCGTGGAGCCGATCGTCAACGGCTGGTACCTGGTGACGATGATGCCTCTGGTGGAAGACCAGGACGTCATGGAAATCGCTCCGACGATCACCGATCGTTCGGGTCTGCGTTCGGCCATGATGCTGATCGGTGACCCCTTCGGCAGCATCGTGGTTCAGGACACCCTGTTCCCGAACAACGTCGAAGCGCCTCCGCTTCCGTAATGCTGGCTGATCGTCAATGAAACCAAAGCCCCCTCACTGCGAGGGGGCTTTTTTGTTTCCCAGAGGGTTGGTGCAGGGCTGGATGTGTGATGTGCCTGATGGCAATACGGGCAGGTACATCCTTTCACGCCCGCCTTTCCCTTTCGTCATGCCCGCGAAAGCGGGCATCCACGGATCTTGCGAAGAGCCAGTGCATTGAAGTGCGTCATGATCTGTGGACTTCCGCGTGCGAGCTTTATGCACGACTTGTCTGTGAACTTGTCAGGTGGTCGTTTTCATTGAGGCCTGCTTTCCCCTTCTGTCATTCCCGCGGAGGCGGGAATCCAGGGGCATACGCAAGCAACGTGCAAGTTCCCCTGGGCCCCCGCCTGCGCGGGGGTGACGCAAAGGTAGGCTGCACACAGGGAGGAGCTGTATCATCGCGCCAATTCTGCCCTTATCAATCGATGTGCATCAAGCTCCTGCGCGAGGGTGACGCAAGGGGCAGGTCGCGCGAAAAGCCTCGTCCAGCTCAGATATGCTTGATCTGCTCAATGAGCCAGCGAGCGAAGTCGGTCTTGTCCATGCGGCCGGGTTCGAGGCGGCGGCCGTCGGCCATCATGAGGATGCCCGTGATGCCCTGGGATTCCATTGTGCCCAGCGGGTTGGCGACGATGGCGTCGACCTTCTTGCGGTTCATCTTGGCCAGCGCGCGGGCTTCGAGGGTTTCGGCTTCTTCCAGGGAGAAGGCGACGATCTTCTGCCCCGGCCGACGCTGCGCTGCGGCCATCGCTACCAGATCAGGTGTGGGCTGGAGAGTGATGGCCAGCTCGCCTTCACTGTTGCGAGGCAGCTTGCCATCGATCACCATCGCCGGGCGATAGTCGGCCACCGCAGCAGCCATGATCAGGCAGTCGAAGTCGGGCCAGTGAGCATCGAGCAGCTGCTTGAGCTCGGCCGAGGAGCCAAAGCCGTAACAGCGACAGCGGTCGCGCACGGGCGAGACATCCATCCCCGGCCCGTGGAGCAGCAGCACCTGATGGCCTGCTTCGATGGCAGCGGCCGCCAGGGCCAGGCCCATCTTCCCGCTGGAACGGTTGGAGATGAAGCGCACGGCGTCAATGGGTTCGCGCGTCGGGCCTGCGGTGATGAGAATCTTCATACGTCCATCCAACAGAAACAGGCGATGGTCAGGAACAGGCCTTCAGCGGGCGGCATCGGCGTTAAGCGGACTGGGGCCGATGGTCACCAGCGTCATGGCGCCAGGCAGGCGGCGCTGGGTGAAGTCGTTGAGTGAAGCCACCGTCAGCTCGTCGATGCGCTGGGTCAGTTCATCGAGCGTGCGAGGTCGGCCGAGCTGATATTCATCCGATGCGATGGCCGCGGCGCGGGCACCGGTGGATTCGCCCTGCATCACCAGGCCCGACTTCATGCCCACGATGGCGCGGTCGAACTCCTCGGCGGTGATATTGCCCTTGAGCCTGCGCAGTTCGCCGGCCAGAACGTCGAGCGTTTCCTGAGCACGCTGGGGGGTGGTTCCCGCATAGCTGAGCACGGCCGAGCGGTTGTTCATGCCGTTGTAGCTGGCGAAGACCGAGTAGCACAGGCCTCGCTTTTCACGCACTTCGGTGAACAGACGGCCGCTCATCCCGCCGCTGAGCACGGCGACCGCCGCCCGCTGGAGGACGGAATCGGCGTGTGATTCAGGCACGGCGTCATACGCCAGACCGATATGCACCTGCTGGGTGGCGGCTTCGATATGCCTGTAGCCCCGGGCTGGCTGGTCGGCAGGCTGGGGATCGTGACGCTTGCCCTGCCAGTCGCTGAACAGGCGGGTGATCAGAGCCGAAAGCTCATCCCAGTTGAAATGGCCGGCCACGCCGATGACCGTGCCATCGGGCACAAAGGTGTCCTTGTGGAACTGACGGACCTGCTCCAGGGTGATCTTTTCCAGATGCGAGGCTTCGCCCAGCGGCGAGCGGCCATAGGGCTCGCCATGATGCTGATGACGCAGGGCGTAGAACACCTTCTGCTGCGGCTCATCTTCGAGCGATTCAATGGCCTGCAAGGCCAGATCGCGCGCCGGTTCCAGCGCGTTCTCGGGCAGGTGGGGGCGCAGAATCATATCTGCAATCAGTGGAAGGGCCTCGGGCAGTTTCGAGGCGATCATCGTTGCGTAAAGACGCATGCGGGTGGCTTCAACGCCTGAGCCTCGCATGACGCCCAGGTGGTCCAGTGCATCGCTGAAAGCGCGGGAATCGAGGTTGCCCGCGCCACGGGGGAGCATTTCCTCGAGCATGGCCGCCACGCCCAGCTGGTCGGCCGGTTCATGGGCCGCGCCGGCGGGCAGGAGGACCGTGATGGCCAGCGACTGGACGCCTTCCATCGGTTCGGCGACCAGGGACAGACCGTTAGGCAACTTCAAGCGGTGGATCTGACTCATAAAACCATTGTAACGGGTATACTTCCCCGGTGGGGCAAGCGTGCCCCGTGCCATCCGCCTGAAGTTGCCAAGGATCTTCCACGATGAGCCTTCTTGTTTTGCAGCACCATCCCGAAGAACACGCCGCCCGCCTGGGGCAGACGCTGCGCGATCACGGCCACCGCCTGCGCGTGATCCGACTGGACCTCAATCAATCGCTCCCGCCTGACCTCGACGACGTGGAAGGCCTGGTCATCATGGGTGGCCCGCAGAACGTCGACGAAGTGGACCAGTACCCCTGGCTGGCCGACGAAATGGAGCTCATCCGCAAAGCCAAAGCCGCCAACCTGCCCATGGTGGGCATCTGCCTGGGCGCTCAGCTGATTGCCAAGGCTCTGGGTGGCGAAGTAGCTGCCATGCCCGCCGCCGAGGCTGGCTTCGGGCTCACCAAGCTCACCATGCCCAAGTTTGTCGACCCGGTGCTGCAGGGCATCCGCTGGCAGTTCATGCAGTTCCACATGCATGGCCAGGAAGTCACCAAGCTCCCGCCTGACAGCGCTCCGCTGTGCTTCACCGACAAGTGCAAGATCCAGGCCTACCGCACCGGCCTGAACATCTACTGCTTCCAGTTCCACTTTGAGCTGGACAAGGCATTGATCGAGAAGTTCTCGCACTTCGCCACCGTCACCAAAGCCGGCCTGGACTCGGCCACCATTCTCCAGCAGATGGAAGAACATTACGACGAGTACCGCCGCATCAGCGAAAGGCTGTGCGAAAACATCGCCACGCTCCTGCTGCCCGTGGACCGCAAGGTCGCCACGCCGGCGTGAGTGTGAAGGGACGATGTCCCACCCTGTGCAAAATTCCCCTTTTCGTCATTCCCGCCTGCGCGGGAATGACGGTTGGGGGAATCAAGCTCGTAGGGAAGCAGGGCGCGCCTTGCTCCTCCTCAACCGCTGCCCATCCCAATAAAAAAAGAAGTGGCGTGTCACCTCGACACGCCACTTTTCATTTTCAATCGTCGTATGGCTTGGCGCTGCGGATCAGCGCTTGACCTGCGCCAGATACGCTGCGATCAGATCGCGGCAGGCGTGGAGGTCGTCCTTATCAATAGCCTCGGTCACGGTGTGAATGTAGCGCGTCGGGCAGACGATGGTGATCACGCGCACGCCATGGCCGGCGCGCTGGATGGTGGCCGCATCGTTTCCGCCGCGAGGCAGCAGCGTGCGCTGGACCTTGATCTCGTTCTTCTTCGCCACTGCTTCAAAGTCGGCCAGCAGCAGCGGGTCGGAGATGACGGTGGAGTCGAGCACCAGCAGGCCTGCGCCTTCGCCGGCTTTGCTCACGGCCTGTTCATCGCTCACGCCGGGAGTGTCCACGGCCAGCGTGGTGTCCAGCGAGATGGCGATGTCAGGTTCGAGAGCCGCAGCAGCAGGGCCAGCGCCGCGACAGCCGACTTCTTCCTGAACCGTGAACACGCAATAGATGTCGCAGTCGTGATGCTTGAGCTTCTGCAGCGAGCGGATGCACAGCCAGCAGGCTACGCGGTTATCCATCGCCTGGCCGACGATGAGCCTGCCCACCTGCTGGAAGTCGGCCTGGAGGGTGACCATGTCACCGATCTTCACGCGCTTCTTCACTTCCCTGGCGGGCAGCCCCAGGTCGACCACCAGATCGTGCACATCGGGAATCTTCTTGCGCTCTTCATCCGAAGCGATATGCACAGGCTTACCGCCGGGGTTGAGAATGCCTGTGATGTCCTTGGAGGGGTCGAGCACATCCGGGCTGACGGTGACGAGGCGCGCAAAGAGGTTGCGCGTATCGAAGCCGCCCACGTTCTGCAGACGCAGGAAGCCCTTGTCGTCGATGTAACGCACGACAAAGCCGATCTGGTCCATGTGCGCGGCGATCATCACCTTCAAAGGCTGGCCGGCCTTGGCGGGATTCTTCGGCCTGGCTTTGCGAAGGGCGATCAGCGAGCCCATGCGATCGGTGTAGATCTCATCGAACAGGTCTTTGCCCTGTTCGGTGATGAGCTGACGGATGCGATGTTCCTGTCCGGGGACGCCTGGTGTCTGCGAGAGTTGTTTGAGTAGTTCCATGCAGGCCAATCTACCCGAGCAGGCCGACCTTGCAAGATCGGAAGCGTGAGGATTGCAGAACAAAAATCACAGGCGTTGGGCGCAGCGGGCGGTTACCATGAGGCAAGTGCAGGCGGCTGAGCCTGTCAATTATTCCGGAGCCTGTCATGAAATGCATCCTGATTCCGGCGCTGACTGCATTACTTCTGTCGTGCCCGCTGGCTTACGCCGACGAGCCAGCCAGCACGCAGCCGGCGGAAGCGCCACAGACTCAGTCTGCGAAAGAGGCGTATCGTGAAGAGCCGAGCGTGGTGACGATCAGCCGCCATACCTTCACGATTCCCGCGCCCGAAGGGTTCATGCGTTCGACGAAAGCGCAGAAGAGCGTTGAAGATCTGCTCGATGCGTTGACAGCTCCACGTGCAAAGCGGCTCATCAGTTTCATTTCACCCGAGCCCATCCAGTACGTTGATAACATGGCTCAGCTTTGGCCGTATCACAGCGTACAGGTGTCGAAGGACCTGATTGCTCACAACATGACCGCCCGCGAGTTCGAGCAGGCCATGCGACATATGAAAGCCGAGCTGCAGAAGACCGTGGACAAGCTCAAGGAAACCAATCCGGGGATGATGGATCGAATTAACGAGTTTCGATCGCAGAAGACAGGCCATAAAAGCAGAGCGGATTTCCCTGCGATGGTGACGCTGCCGCCTTTCGCGGATGAGCCCCGCCTGCAGGCCCGCACGATGATCGTGACACATACCGTCAACGATGAAGAAGAGGGGACGTACAGCTATCAGACGGTTTCCGTCATGTCGATGGTTCACATCAACGGCCAGATGCTGCTGCTGGGTACCTTCGCCTCAATCGAAGAGATGGACTGGGCCCAGGACATCAACCTCAAGTGGGCACGGGCAATTCTCGCCGCCAACCCCAATGCCGAAGCGCCGGTGTCGTCATCTAATTAAATGCATTTTCAATATTCACTTCTGATTTTTTTCGGGGGATCCCTATGAGGAAGCTTCTTTTCAGCGCACTGGCCATCATGCTCACTGCTGCAGCATCGCAGGGACAGACACCGCCTCCTTTCACCGCTGCCGATCGCGTGGCGGCTGTGTCCATCGGGCCGGCCATTTCGAAAGAATTGCCCAGCCCTGTCATTGTCAGTATTCCTGCGCCTGAAGGCTTCATGTTTGTGACGCCGGAAAACAAGAAGGTATACGACCTGCTCACGGGTGTGACGCCACCTGGCAATCGCATGCTGATCAGCTGCATCCCGACCAATCTCGATGTCGTGCAGACTGACGTCACGGAGCTGACGCGCTACATGATGGTGCAGACGGCGCGTCAGGATGAAGATGAGCTGATCTCGGTAAAGGAATTCAAACAGGTTACGGAGCTGGCGCAGCAGCAGATTCTTCAGAGTCTGGCTGAGGCGCAGAAACAGATTGACCAGCTCAAAAAGCAGATGGGCGATGCGCTGGGCAATGCGGTGGAGCAGCCTGTCACGATGGATGCTGTCAAGCCTCAGTTCAGTCCGCCTCATGTCAGAGCCGATCGTGTGCTTGCCTTTGATACGGTTACCCGCTACGACGCGAAGCTGGAGGATGGCACGCCTTTCACCTTCACCGTGTCATGTACTGCGGCGATGGTGCATGTGAATGGCAAGATCATTTACGTCTACGTCTATGGCGGCGAGGAAGATGGCCAGTGGACCCGCCAGACCAATGCGCAGTGGGTGGATGCCATCCTGACGCTCAACCCCACCGCCGAGATCATCGTTCCTGGAAAAGAACGTGAGCCCTGGTGGCGCAGTGCGGTGCGCTTTGGGGTTGTTGGCGGTCTGATCGGCGGCATCGTGGGGGGAATCCTCAACCGGAAGAACGCGAAGAAAGTGAACAGCAGCAGCATCCATACGCCACCAGCAGCTTCCTGATCTCAAGGTGAAAAAAAGTCTGGCTTTCGCGTAAGGCCTGTGGTAGATTGAAAACTGTCATGTCAGTCTGCTGTGTGTTGTCTTCCGGTTCATTTCGCAATTCGCCGGTGGAAAAAACCAGATCGATTGTCCTTCACCAGGTGTTGCAGGTAAGGAGATTTGGCCATGTCTAAAGTCAGCGAAATTCTTCAGCTCAAAGGCAGTCAGATTATCGCGATGCACCCCGATGCCACGGTGCTTGATGCGTCTATTCTGATGAACGATCACAAGGTGGGGTCTGTGGTGGTCAGCGACCACGGGCAGATCGTCGGCATCTTCACCGAGCGCGACATTCTGCGGCGCGTGGTGGCGCAGCAGCTTAACCCGGCCACCACCAGCCTCGGGCAGGTGATGACCACCGATGTGGTCTGCTGTGAAATGGATACCCCGCTGGATTCGGCGCGCAAGGTCATGATGACCCGGCGCATCCGCCACCTGCCTGTGCTCGACTCGCAGCAGCGCATGGTGGGGATCATCTCCATCGGCGATCTCAATGCCTACCGCCTGGAAGGGCAGGAAGTGCAGATTCACATGCTCAAGGAATATCTCTTCGGCAGAGTCTGATCTGCCGACACTCAATACTGCAGATGGGCATCGGCCGGGAAGGGGAGGCCGATCAACCATCTGCAACAAACCAGAGGCGTTCTGATGTTGCATCCAGAACGTACCGCCGAACCAGGCCACGAGGTTCGGCGGTTTTTGTTTGCGGACGCCATGCCGGGGCCCAGGGGAACTTGCAGGGTGCTTGCGTATGCCCCTGGATTCCCGCCGCGCGGGAATGACAGAAGGAGAAAGCAGGCCTCAATGAAAACGACCATCTGACCAAGTTCACAGACAACTCATGCATCAAGCTCATCTGCTGAAAGTTTGTTGCCCACTTGCAGACACCTCATGACACCGCGCCGGCTTCGCGCTGCCTGGCCTGGGCCAGGCGCTCAAGTCGCGCGGTCTTTCTTGCTTCCAGCCAGGGGAAACGGCGAGGCTGCGCCAGCGGTCTGGCGGGTGTGGCATACATCAGGATGTAGGCCCGGCGCGGCGCGTCGGTCCTGTTCGGGCCGGCGTAGTGCATCATGCGGCCGCCATGAATGGTCGCGCCGCCTGCCACCAGTGGGCAGGCTACCGCGCCGGCGATGAGTGATCGCACCAGTGGTGTGTCGTCGATCTCCAGCCCATGCACGCGCGGGTCATGATTGATGGAGTGGTGAGGCTGCACATCCAGTGTGTGGGAGCCGGGCACGAAGTGCATGCAGCCATTGTCGAGATTCACATCCTGCAGCGGAACCCAGATGCTGATGGAGAAATGTTCCATCGCCGGGTCCCAGTATGCTTCATCCTGATGCCAGGGCGTGGTCGCTCCATGACGTGCGGGCTTGAGGATGGCGTGGCCGCTGCCTCCAACCGCATCAGGCCCGAGCAGCTGGTGACTGATCTGCCTGACATTGGCCGCAAGCAGTGTTTCCTTGAACGCCGGGGCATATTTCTCCACGCCGACAATCTGAGGCAGCACCGCTTCCTGGTCGTCTGCATCCGCACTGCCCAGATCGAAATGCTCGCCGCGATCGCGCCCGGCTTTGATGGCGAAGATGCGGTCGTACTCACTTCTCATCATCGCAAGTTCATCTGGCGTGGAGAGCGGGCCCAGGGAGAGATAGCCCTGCGTGTGAAAAAATTCGATCTGGTCCTGCGTCAGTTTGACGGTGGGGGTGTGCATGGCGATCTCCTCGGAAGTCAGGGGACACTGCATCGGTTGAACTGGTGATGATTACACCCGCTGGTGGTCCGGGTTGCGTTCAATGACATCGGCCGGCGAAAATTGAACACTGCTGTCCCTTCACCTTCTGGGAACTTCCGGTCATGGATACGCTTCGTCACACGCCTGTCGGCCTGACGCCTCGGCCGATGCAGTGCATCCGTGAGACGTACAGCTCGCCGCAGATGCTCATTCCCGCGCTGAAGATGGTGGGCTGGTCCTACTTCGATCGGGCGATGCCTCAGAAGCTCAATGCGCATCTGCATCCCGATGCCTGGGAGATCTGCTACATCCTTCGCGGCCAGGTGGAATGGTGGGTGGGCGATCAGATGTTCGAGGTTGGCCCGGGGCAGGTGTTTTTCACACGCCCCGACGAATACCATGGCGGGCAGGATGGGGTCATGCATGCCTGTGAACTCTACTGGCTGCAGGTGGTGATTCCAGCAGATCGCGCCCTGCCCGGCCTGTCTCGCCGGGAAACAAGCGCATTGTTACGCGATCTTGCATCGCTTGAGCATCGCATCTTTCCGGGCAGTGCATTGCTGCCTGCGCTTTATGAACGTCTGCTGGCCGAGCATCGCACGGGTGGCGCGCACAGCGTGGCCGGTGCGCGGGCGGCGCTGGTCACGCTGCTGGTGGAGATCATCCGTCAAGGGCAGCATTACAGCAGGCAGGCGCAGCTGCGTCAGACGAAGCTCACTTCGCGCATCAGCCGATCGCTGCGATGGATTGAAGCACATCTCGATGAGCCTTTCTCCATCGCGCAGCTGGCTGAGCAGGCGGGGCTGAGTGTCAGCCAGTTTCGTGCAAGATTTCTGGAGGAGACAGGCCAGTCGCCAGTCGACTATGTGACCAGGACACGCATCACTCAGGCCAGGCAGTGGCTGCGGGATCCCAGACAGTGGCCTGTCACCACCATCGCGCATCGGCTGGGGTATTCGAGCAGTCAGTATTTTGCCACGGCTTTCAAGAAGCGCGTGGGGCTTACGCCGGCGGAGTATCGGGCCAACCACTGCAGGCAGGACTCCGCACGCCTTTGAACAGATGAGTATGATGTCGTCATGATCGGACGCATCCAAGGCAGACTCGAAGCGATTGAAGGCACGCACGCTCTGGTGGCACTGGGGGATCCCCAATTTGGCAGCCTGACGTATGAAGTCATGCTGCCCGCTTACACGGCGCTGCGGCTGCAGACCAGCATCGGTCAGCCTGTCGCGCTGCTGACGTATCACTTCGTGGAATCGCAGGGCCAGGGCACAACACTTATCCCGCGACTGGCCGGCTTCCTTACGCAGCAGGATCGTGAATTCTTCGAGCTGTTCACCACCTGCAAGGGCGTGGGCAACAAGCGTGCGCTGCGTGCGATGACAATGGAGCCCGCGAGCATCGCCGCCGCGATTGCGGATCGCGACATCGCCACGCTGCAGACGCTGCCTGAGATTGGCAAGCGCATGGCCGAGACGATCATTGCCACGCTGCATGGCAAGGTCAACGGCTTCATCGATCCGGGCGCTGCGGCTCCGGCGGGGAAGTCCAAGGGCAAAGCCGCTCCCGCAGCAGGGCCGGGGAATCTGGCCAGGCAGGCCCTGGATGTGCTGCTGCAGCTTGGCGAGCAGCGCACCAGCGCGATGACCTGGATTGAACAGGCCATACGCGACATCGACAACCGCCCCACGGACGTGCAGGACCTGGTCGCTCGCGTCTACCGCATCAAAGCGGGCGGGAAGATCTGAGCCGGGTGTTTTTGTTGTGATGTGAAGTGGGTGAGGAGTCTCTGAAGAAGGGGCGGGTATTGCATGCGCAGGGGATGTGTGAATCTGCGGGATGGGGCGTGGAGGGTAGTTGGGGGGCGAACCCCAGCCGTGCAACGGCTGGGCTTTGAGAGGGGAAAGAGAATGTGGGGCTCCTATGGAAGCTCCCAAAGCCCAGCCATTGCATGGCTGGGCATGACCGCCGGAAAACTTACATTTCTCGAAAGACGTCTGACCGCAACATCTGTGGATGCCCGCTTTCGCGGGCATAACGAAAGAGAAATCAGGCGTGAAAGAAAGTAAGGCTCACACGCGCTGAATCACCGCGCCGGCGACGTGGCCGCCGAAGCCTGCGGCGAAGATGGCGTGTCGGTTCAACGCGCGGCCGGTCTGTGACTGGCGATGCAGTTCCACGTGGGAACTCAGCGGCGTGATGGGCGATTCCAGCCAGGGCATGGGAAGTGATCGGCCTGTCTTTGCACACAGGCACGCCAGCACCGTGGAGACCAGACCCGCAGCGCCAAGGCCGTGGCCCAGAGCGCCCTTGGCGGCGTACACCGGCGTGGGCCGGGTGAGCAGTCGGGAATAGACGGCCAGCTCGGCCGGGTCGTGGTCCTGCGTTCCGGTGGCGTGGGCGTGGATCATGTCCACCGGCGAAGTGAGCAGCTGCTGCGCCACGCGCGACAGCGCTGGCATCGCCGGATCGGTGCGCATCAGATCAAACGCCTCGGCGGCGTGCTGCGTGTCTTCGAGCACGATGGTTCCCGGGGCAGGATTCTCCACGCGATCAAGCACCACTGCAGCGCCGAACTCGGCCAGCAGGAATCCGCTGCGGCGGTCATCCAGAGGCAGCCCGCGATAGTGGTACTGTCCATCGGCGTCGGCAGTGAGCGAAGGCAGCACGCCCAGCCTCTGATAGCTGGCGATGAACAGCTCCATGAGCGCTGCTTCGCTGGTGAGAACGACCACGCGCGAGGGGCGCTGATCGACGGGGCCCTGCGTGAGCAGCTGGCGCGCATGATGCAGCGCCAGCAGACTCGAGGCGCACGCCGCCACGATCTGTCGGATGCCCGTCACGCCCAGCCGCTTTTCAAGATGGTGCGACAGATACCCATGCGGCCCAAGTGCGACGGCCAGTGCAGCATCCTTCGGCGGAGGCGCCCCGAGTCGCGTGGTGGGGTTGTAGCAGCCCCCATGCACATCGGCTGCGGCGTGGAAGGCATGGGCCGCGCCTTTGCTCGAACCCATCAGCCAGAGGGTCTGGCCGGGCTCGATGGATGAAGCGGGCCGCTGCTGATCGGCCATGAACAGGGCTTCACGGGCGGCGCGCTCGGCCAGTTCGATGGACGGGTCGGGGCCATGGCGGGCGATGTTCACACCGCCGACGGCTTTGGCGACATCCACCGGTTTGAGGTCGGGTTCGAGCTTGGCCAGTCGGTCGCTGATGAGCCGACCCGCCAGCAGGCGGGCGAAGGTCTCCCACGCGCTGTTTCCCAGCGGTGTGACCAGGCCCCAGCCTGTGATGGCGATGCGTGAGCGATCAGGGTTGGATGACAGGCCGGGCAAGGTCACACTTCATTTCTGCGGGGGATGCGTTGGAATCCAGCCGAGGGTGGATTTACATCTTGATGCCATCGGCGCTGACAGTGCGTGGACCGTCGCCGGCGGTCTTTTCGTAGGTGCCATCGCCGGTCTTGACGTACTTGGTGAACCCCTTGGCGGCCAGGTTCGAATCGCTCATCATGTTCTTCGTGCGGTCCGGCGACCAGCGGGTGCTGATGTTGGGAGCCGTGATGAGGCGACGAACAGGCTGCCCGGTTTCGGGGTGATGCGTCAGTGGTGGATCGCTCATTTTCTGATCCACCTCGAAAATCTGTCCCTCGTCGGCTTCGTCGCCTTCGAGAATCACCTGATAAACGTAGGTAGGCATAAGCAATACTCCAGTCCTGTCGCAATGGGGCATTTTATACCGAAAAGCCGCCGAGGTCTTGTCGCTGGCAGTGGGACTTCAATTGTCCTAACATGCCTGATGGAGCAGGCGGGCCTGCGACCGACTCACGCCCGAGGGCATCATGGAACGAAACACCAGCCAGCGTAGCGCCATCCGGCAGGCATTCGCCCGCGAGAAGCGGCCGCTTGCCCCTGCGGAAGTCCTCCATGCCGCCCGCAGGGATTCGCCAAAGCTGGGCATCGCCACGGTCTACCGCACGCTCAACAGCCTGGTCAGCGAAGGCTGGCTGACCCCGGTGGACCTGCCCGGCGAGCCGACCCGCTATGAGCTGTCGGGGCTGGATCACCACCATCATTTTCATTGCACGGTCTGTGGCAGGGTGTTTGACGTGCCCGGCTGTGCGAAAGCTGTACATGATCTGCTGCCAAAGGGTTACACGCTCGAACGCCATGAAATTGTGCTCTATGGTCGATGTGATCACTGCAGCCGCAAGGGCGCCAAATCCGCCCCGACCAATGCCTGCCCGGAATGTGGCAGCCATCGCCACTGACCGCTGTCGCTGGCCAATGCGAGGTTCCGGGCCTACCATGACCTGTCCTGGATGACCTGTCATGATGCTTTACTCGAACCGCAACAATCAGAAAATCCGGATTTCCGTCGCCCTGTGCACCTACAACGGCGGGCGCTATCTCAAGGACCAGCTTCAGAGCATCGCCCGTCAGACCAGGCTGCCTGATGAACTGGTCATCTGCGACGATCAATCCACCGACGACACCTCCCGCGTGGTGGGCGATTTTGCTCAGCAGGCCTCGTTCCCGGTGAGCTTCAACATCAACCCCCAGCGGCTGGGCGTCACTCGCAATTTTGAACGGGCCTTTGGCCTGTGTCAGGGCCAGTTCATCGCGCCGTGCGATCAGGACGACATCTGGCTGCCTGAAAAGCTCGCCACGCTGGCGCGGGTGCTCGAGCATGATTCCCAGTGTCTGCTTTCGTTCTGCGACATGGCCATCATGACCAACCAGGGCCATGCGACCAATGTGTCGCAGTGGAATCAGCTGGGCTTCAACGCCAACCGGGTGGCGGCGTTTAACGATGGGAAATCGCTCGAAACGCTGCTGCGCTACAACGTGGTCACGGGCATGGCCATGATGTTCCGCCGGAGTCTGCTGACGCTGGCCACGCCGCTGCCTGCGCAGTTCATCCATGATGAATGGCTGAGTCTGCTGGCGGCCTGCACGGGCAAGGTCACTGCGGTGAACCAGCAGATGGTTCAGTATCGCCAGCATGCCAGCCAGAGCATCGGCGCTGCGAATCGCAACGTGATTGCCCAGTGGCGCTACGCCCGCCAGCACATGGGGCAGGAATACATCGACAGGCAGATCGTCCGCACCGAGCTGCTGCGGGATAAACTCGCCTCGCTGCCTGCGGAGTCGTTGCGACCTGATGCGCTTGATCTGGTTTCCGCCAAGCTCGAACACCTCCGCCGCAGGCAGGCCATGCGCCAGCACTGGTACACCCGCCTGTCAGGCGCGGTGAGCCAGGGCGCTCAGGGCCAGTACCAGAAGTTCGGCTATGGCTGGAAGAGCATGGCCCAGGACCTGTTCCTTTAATCCATCTGAAGATGATTCCTGACTGACCGGCGCGTGTTACCATAACCACATGCGCGGGGGATGTGATATGGCAGCGATGCGTTGCTACAGCAGTGCGTCAGCCTCTGTCGGTCGTTCGCGTCTGCGCGGGAATGACTGAAGAGGAAATCAGGCTTGAAATAAGGATCGATCATGTTCGAGATCACCGTGGAAAAGACATTCGCAGCTGCTCACGCCATTCGTCTGAGTGAGACGCTTGTTGAGCCGATTCATGGCCACAACTGGCCGCTGCGCGTCACGGTGGCTTCGGAAGAACTCGACGCCATCGAAACGGTGATGGACTTCCACGATCTGGAAAAAACGATCGATGCGCTGATCGCCCAAGTGCACAATCGTCACCTCAATGAAGTGCCCCCGTTCGGGACCGAGAAGGGGCAGATTAACCCCTCGGCCGAGCGCGTGGCGTGGTGGTTTGGCACGGAGGTGGCAAAGACGCTGCCTGCGCATGTGCATCTGGTGAGTGTGTCCGTGGGCGAAGCGCCGGGCTGCACGGCGACGTGGCGGCCTCGTCGCTGATTCCGGAGGACAGTTGATGACCCTCGTGGCGGCAGTCGTGGTGACCTATCACCCCAGTGGCCCTTACGTGGACAGGCTGCAGCGCCTGGCTGCGCAGGTCGACAGGCTCATCATTGTCGATAACCACTCCCTGCCCGAAGTGGTGGACACCCTCACGCGTTTCTGCTTCGGCGACGATCACCGCAAGCTGATCTGCAACTACGAAAACTTCGGCATCGCTCAGGCGCTGAACATTGGCATCGAAGCCGCCAGGCAGATGGGCATGCAGTGGGTGCTGACGATGGATCAGGATTCCATCGTCGAGCCCGATCTGGTCCGCGAGCTGCTGCAGACCATTGAGCAGGATCGCCAGTCAGAAACCGCTGGAGTCGTGGCGGCGAATTACGAAGACAGCACCGGTCGGCCTTACGTGAAGACCACCGACGAGCAGGGCAGCGACAGCGCTTTCGAAACGCGCACGGCCATCACTTCCGGATCGCTGGTCAACGTCGCGGCGTGGCAGGCGGTGGGGGGCTATCGCGAGGACTTCTTCATCGATTCGGTCGATCACGATTTCTGCTTCCGCGTCCGCAAAGCAGGCTGGCGGATTCTGCAGAGTCGTCGCGTGCTGATGAAGCATCAGCTTGGCGGAACCACCCGCCGCGCCAACTGGCTGGTGGTGAAACCTGCGATTGCCAACTATGGGCCCGTCCGCCGGTATTACATGAGCCGCAATCGCGTGGCGATGTTCAAGTCGCACTGGAAGAGTGATCCGGGGTGGGTGCTGCGTGAGCTGCTGATGATCCCCATCGACATGATGCTCATCCTCGTCCACGAGCCGGGCAAAGCCGTGAAGATCGGCGCCATGATCAAAGGCGTCTGGCATGGCGTGATCGGCCGCATGGGAAGATTCGAGCCGCTGCTGATTCCCAGGACGTGAAGGCGAAACCCGCATCAGGAAAGGCATCGCCATTTTTACTTTCAGAGTGTGATATGCCTCCCGTCATCGCGGTCTTCACCATCTCCCATCACCATCTTCCTCCACCACCAGCCTTCCTCTCTCACCCCGTATAATGCCCGCAGTCCTCTATCATCCTGTGAGAGCCTTGAACATGAAGATTGAACTCATCGCCGATTACGCCTGCGTCTGTGGGGAAGGTCCGCTGTGGCATCCCGATGAACAGAGGCTCTACTGGACCGACATCGAAACCGGCCGCATCTTCTGGTACGACCCGCGAACCAATAAGCATGAGCAGTGCTATCAGGGCCCGCGCGTCGGTGGCTTCACACTGCAGGCCGATGGCAAGCTGCTGCTGCTGCGCGATCATGGCAACATCGTCACGTTCCAGCAGGGCAAGGTGCTCGACACCATCGTGGAATCACTCCCTGAAGCGCAGACCGGGCGATTCAATGATGAAATCGCCGACCCCCACGGCCGCGTCTTTGCGGGAACCATCGTGCCCGGTGGTAAGGGCAGGCTCTATCGCATCAACACCGATGGCAGCGTGCACACCATTCTCGAAAATCAGGGCTGCCCCAACGGCATGGCGTTTTCGAAGGACCAGAAAACCTTCTACTACACCAACACGCCGGATTTCACCATCTGGCAGTTCGACTACAACGCCGCCACCGGCGAAACCACCAGCAGGCGGCCGTTTATTCTGACGGATAAGAAAGACGGCTATCCGGATGGCATGACCATCGATGCGCAGGATCATTTCTGGTCGGCCCGGTGGGATGGCTCGTGTGTGATCCGCTATTCCCCGCAGGGCCAGGAAGTGATGCGCATCGAACTGCCCGTGAAGCAGGTCAGCAGCATCACCTTCGGCGGGGCAGACTATACGGATATTTACCTGACCACCGCCGGCGGAAATCAGAAGGATAAGCTGGGGCAGTTCTCCGGGGCCCTGTATCGGGTAACCGGGCTGGGTATTGCGGGGCGGCCGGAGTTTCGATCACGCATAAGTCTTTCCCCCCGCTAAGCCTCCGTAAATCTCGCAAAGGTGGTTTCTTTTCACTTTGACCGAGGGAAATCGGCCGGGCGGGTCTATAATTCAGATACCCTCCTCATACCCGTAGTTCCTCATGAAAATTCCTACCCTGAATATCCCTCAGACGGGTAGAACTGCAGCGGATTCTAACCGATAGCGTTAATAGACCCATCTGAGCCGGTCGGCTATGCGGATCGGCTCATGCTGATAAGATGATGCCCCTTGGAGGCGGCGGATCGGGGGTGACTTGAACGATCCAGGTCCGATTGGGAGTCTGAGGTTTTGAGCGCATCCATGAATCATGCCGTCCCTTCTGCCGATCAGCCGGCGAAACGCCGATCGTCATCGGCTGGCAGTGCGCGCCCGTCGTTCGACCCTAATATCGCCCTGATCCGTCAGGCCATCTTTTCGCACGACGCCGAATTCCTCGCCTATGGCGAAGGCTCGAGCCAGGCGCTCACCTCGTCCACCGTCGACTATCTGTTCTGTGGCGAGAACGATCCGTGTGAACCACGCGACATCTTCGACAAGCTCCGCTGGGGCGGCCAGTTTGTCTTCGTCACCACCAGGCCGAAGCAGGCCCAGGAACTGGCCAGCCGCCTTACGAAGTACGGCTTTGTCATCGACATGCCGCTGATGTCCATCTGGCATGGCTTCAAGCTCTTCAAGTGGGGCGTGCCCGGCTTCGGGCGACGCATCTACTACTTCGCCGCACGCAAGGTGTTGATGGTTCTGCCCGGCGAGTACAGCGACCGCTTCACCTATGATGTGCGCCTTGAGCCCGGCGATGCCGATGGCCAGCGCTACGTGGTGGTCAAGCGCGTGCCCACGTTTGAAAGCATCGTGGAGCGACTCACGCAGAAGTTTCCCGATCAGCCTCAGAAAGTTATTACCGATCGCGCCCGCAAGATGTGCGAGACGATCTTCCCGGTGTTCCTGACGCGCGAAGTGGCGTTCCTCAAGATTCTCCAGCGCGACCTGCCTGAAACAGACAGACCCAAGGTTCCCCGCGTGGTGAGCGTGGAGAAGGACGAGCGCGGGATGGTTCAGAAAGTCACGCTCAACTGGCTGCGCAAAGCGCATCAGCCGATGAGCCAGCTGGAGTTTGCCATCCAGAGCGCGCAGCTGCTTAAGCATCTGCATGAGCGGGCCCACATCATCCACCTGGACCTGCGACTGGATAACTTCGTCATCTCCCGCCATGGCGTGGGATTTGTCGACTACGGGTCGGCCGTGCGCGTGGATGAGAAGATCAACGAAAGCGCACTGCTGAATCAACTCTTCACCGAGATCATGCGCACCAGCCAGATTCAGCGCATGCTCGAGAAAATGTCCAACGATGGCTCAGTGACCTCGCAGGTGCTCACGCAGTCGCAGAGGCAAGCCGAGCCCGCCGCCGACATCTTCTATCTGGCCGTGCAGATTGATCATCCGCACTCCAACCCCTACATGCGTGAACTGGTGCGCTACGAACCGCAGAGCCGCGAAGCCAAACTCATCTCTCAGCTCGTCGAACAGGTGCTTCGCCCGGCCGACGCTCACAACCCCACCTATCGCACCGCCAGCGATATGCTCCATGGCCTGCATGACATCCGCAGGCAGCTTGAGCAGGAAAAGGCAGTCTGATCATCGCTGCTGCTGGCGTCTGACCCTTGAATCTCAGCTAAAACCTGAGTCTGCATGAATTGCATTTCATGCGGCGGATTTTCATGCGCAGCAGGTAAGATCAGAGACGCAGAGCGAATCGGCTTTGCAGGTCTGTGATGGTTGTGGCCTGTCATCGTGTGTCATCGCGCGTCATTCCTTTTCCGGAGCGGATCATGAGCCTTCGTCGCATTGCCCATCAGGTGGTTGAACTCTGCAATCAAGGCCGAAACTTCGAGGTCATGGAAAACCTCTACGACCCGAACATCGCCTCCGTTGAACCCACAGGCCAGGCCACCGTGGGGAAGCAGCCTGTCATCGAAAAATCCAGACGCTGGGCCGAGGGTGTGAAGATTCACAGCGAATCCGTCATCGGCCCGTTCTTTCATGGCAATGACCGCTTCGCCACCAAGACCATTTTCGAAATCACCCGCAAAGACACCGGCCGCCGCGAGTCGCTCGAAGAAATCACCATCTACACCGTGAAGAACGGCCTGATCACGAAAGAGGAATTCTTCTTCGATGGTGAGCAGTGGTGATCTGCATGGCCTGAAAGCTCGCTAGTTTTTTCTCCCCAGTTCTCTCTATCCGTCATGCCCGCGCAAGCGGGTGTCCATGGATCTTGCGAAGAGTTCATGTATTGACGCGCCGCAGGATCTGTAGACCCTGCGTGCGCGCTTTATGCACGTCGATTGATAAGGGCGTGTATTGTTCGACGTTACAGCCCCTCCCTGTGCATAGCCTGCCCTTGTGTCACCCCCGCGCAGGCGGGGGCCCAGGGGAACTTGCACGTTGCTCGCGTTATCCTCTGGATTCCCACCTGCGCGGGAATGACAGAAGTGGAAAGCAGGCGGTGCATGACGACCGCCCGCATTAACCCAACGCTCACAAAGCATTCACCATTCCTTCACGATTCGCTCATCATCCGCTGATCTTTCTGCGGCATGCTTGCGTTATCAGTCTGCAGGGGGATGAAAAAGTTCATGCGGAACTCATCATCCCCACACGGTGTGTTAACGGCTGAGCCTTATTTTCTCAGGCAGAAAAGAAATGGAAACACACCTTCAAAGGAGATCGCAGATGAACATGACACGCATGATGACCGCCGCACTGGCCACCATTGTCGTGACCGCTTCCAGTGTGATGGCGCAGGTTCAGGTGGATCCTGATCTGCCGGACTACCAGCCTGTCTCGGGCATCTCAGGCAGCATCAAGAGCATCGGCTCGGACACGCTCAACAACCTCATGACGCTCTGGGCTGAAGGCTTCCGCAGGCACTATCCCAACGTGACTATCGAAATCGAAGGCAAGGGCTCATCCACCGCGCCGGTGGCGCTCATCGCAGGGACCGCCAACTTCGGCCCGATGAGCCGTGAGATGAAGAGCGCCGAGATTGATGAGTTTGAAAAGAAGTACGGCTACAAGCCCACCGCGCTGCCAACGTCCATCGACATGCTGGCCGTGTACGTGCACAAGGACAATCCCATCAAGGGCCTGAGCCTGCAGCAGGTGGATGCGATCTTCTCGAAGACGCGTCGAGGCGGATCGTCGCAGGACATCACACGCTGGGGCCAGCTCGGCCTGACTGGCCCGTGGGCTTCACAGCCTGTCAGTCTCTACGGGCGTAACAGCGCATCGGGGACCTATGGCTACTTCAAGGAAAACGCGCTGTTCAAGGGCGACTTCAAGGATTCCGTGAAGGAACAGCCTGGCAGCTCGTCGGTGGTTCAGGGCATCGCCAGTGATCGCTACGCCATCGGCTACAGCGGCATCGGCTATCGCACTGCGGATGTGCGACCCGTTCCTCTGGCCGCCCGCAGTGGTGAGCCCTTCGTTGAAGCATCGCCCGAGAATGCCTACACGGGCGAGTATCCGCTGGCACGCTTCCTCTACGTCTACATCGCGCATCGCCCGGGCAGCGAGCTGGATCCGCTGCGCCGTGAGTTCATCAGGTACATCTTCAGCAGACAGGGTCAGTTCGATGTGGTCAAGGATGGCTACTTCCCCATCACGGCCGAGATCGCCAGGCAGACCTTCGAAACGCTGAACATCAAGTAAGCCACCGGCCTGCATGACACTGGGGCACGAGGGGTTCGTCATGCGGGCAATCTACGTCGGTCAGAGCTGAAAAGCTGTGGCCGGCTTTCATGAACACAACCAATCGTTCATCCAGCGACTCAAGCGACTCATCCATGTCACAGTCACCGCACGCATTCACTGGCCGACGTCGCCGCCGCACGACGACATGGTCCGTCAGGCTCAAGGACATCATCGCCCAGAGCGTGATCACCCTCGGCGGCCTGGGAACCATCGCGGCCGTGCTGGGCGTATGCGTGTTTCTGTTCTGGGTGGTGATCCCATTGTTCATGCCCGCGCGTGTGGGTGAAGCGCGTGAGCTGAATCTTTCCGAAACCGATCCGCAGACCATCGTCGCGCAGGGAATGGATGAATATCAGCTCATGACCTGGCTGCTCGATCGCAATGGAACCCTGCATGCGTACGCGCTGGAAGATGGTGCGCTGCTCGCGCAGCAGCGGGTGATCTCAAATGCAACGATCACCGCCATCGCGCAGTCTGACAGCGGAAACGACTGGTTGATGGGCTTGTCCAACGGCTCGGTCGTGCGTGGCCAGCTTGGCGTCAGCAGTCGGCTGGTGGATATCACCGCACTGCCCGAAGACTACCGCACGCAGCAGCCAGGCCGCGTCAGTCGATGGAGCAGCGACAACGAAGTTGGGCTGATCCAGCGCGTGAATCAGGATCAGTTCCGCATTCTTACGATTGAATCAAAACTCGATGAGCCGCTGTCGCTCGCCGACGGCCAGCCTATTGATCATCTCGATTTCACCGTCGCTGGCCGAACCACCATCATGGCCGCGATGACAGGCGATGGTCGACTGCTACTTGAGCACGTCTCGCAGCGGCGCAACATCCTCACCGGCCGCGTCACGCAGACGAAGCAGGAATGGCCGATCGACTTCGATGCCGCATCGCAGGGCAGGCCGCACTGGCTGCGCCTCTCCGGGCAGGGTGATGCACTCTATCTGGCGTGGCGCGATGGGCGCATCCTGCGTTACGACATCCGCAATCCTGCGCAGCCTGTCCTGGCCGAAGAGCTCGATCTTGTGGCCGAGCCAGACGAGCAGCTCGCCGCGTTGACGATGCTGCTGGGCCGAGGCACGCTCATCACCGGTGATTCGCTGGGCCGCGTGCGAGGCTGGTTCCGTACGCGCTCGGGCGAAGCAGCGACACCCGATGGTGTCACCCTCACGCTCGCGCACGAACTGTCGAAGCTCGATAGCGCCGTGGTCACGCTGGCGCGATCGTCGCGCTCACGCATCATCGCTGCGGGTACTGCCGATGGTCGCGTGCGACTGGTTCAGGTGACCAGTGGCAAACAGCTGGCCGACCTGAAGCCGGAGAAGAACAGCCGCGCAGCAGTGGCATCGATGGTCATCGGTGCGAAGGATGATGCGCTGCTGATCTTCCGTGAGAACCGCATGCAGCTTCGCACGCTGGATGTGGGCCACCCGGAGACGACGCTGTCGTCGCTGTTTCTGCCGGTGTGGTATGAGAACTACAACCAGCCCCAGGCCACGTGGCAGTCGTCAGGCGCGACGGACGATTTTGAATCGAAGTATGGCCTGTGGCCGCTGGTCTTTGGCAGCATCAAAGCCACGGTTTACTCGCTGCTCTTTGGTGTTCCGCTGGCGCTGCTGGCGGCGGTCTTCACCAGCGAGTTTCTCAAGCCGCGCACCAAAGCCGTCATCAAGCCGACGATCGAAATGATGGCCAGTCTGCCCAGCGTAGTGCTTGGATTCCTTGGCGCACTGGTCATCGCGCCCGTGGCCGAGCAGGGCGTTCCGATCATCCTCACTTCGTTCATCACGATTCCCCTGGCGTTTCTGACGGGTGCGCTGCTCTGGCAATTACTGCCTGAAGTGTGGACGCTGCGACTGCGGCCGGGGCGATTGTTTTTCATCGCAATGCTTCTGCCTGCAGGTATCGCTGCAGCCTGGCTGCTGGGGCCGAAGCTCGAAGCGGTGCTCTTTGCGAATCAGCCGATGCTGGTGATGAAGTCGTGGCTCACGGGGGCGCCAGTCACGCCCGGCGACCTCAAGGCCTGGCTTGATGGCCAGATGGGATCGGGCGCTGCGGGCTGGCTGATCCTCCTGCTGCCCGTCTCCCTGCTGGCAGTAGCGATGGCCAGCACGCGACTGATTCAACCACTGCTGCGATCTGCATTGTCGCAGTGCTCGCGACGCAGCCTGGCGGTGATCACTATTGTTCGATTTTTCGCAGGTGGGATCGCCACAGTCATGCTCGCAGGTGCTGCGGGTCTGCTGCTGACGTACGTGCTGGGCTGGGACCCGCGCGGGAATCTGGTGGGCACGTACGTGCAGCGTAACGCGCTGATCGTCGGCTTCGTGATGGGCTTTGCGATCATCCCCATCATCTACACCATCGCAGAAGATGCGCTGTCGGCCGTGCCTGAACACCTGCGTGCTGCGTCGCTTGGCGCCGGGGCCACGCCGTGGCAGACGGCCGTGCGCATCGTGATCCCCACCGCGATGAGCGGCCTGTTTTCTGCAGTGATGATCGGCGTCGGCCGGGCCGTGGGTGAAACGATGATCGTGCTCATGGCTGCGGGCAACACGGCCATCACGCAGTGGAACCCGTTCAATGGCTTCCGCACGCTCTCGGCCAACATCGCTGTGGAGCTGCCCGAAGCCGTCGAAAACAGCACGCACTACCGCACGCTCTATCTGGCGGCGCTGGTGCTATTTGTCATTACGTTCCTGCTCAACACGTTTGCAGAAACCATCCGCCTGCGCTTCCGCAGAAGGGCGTATCAGTTATGACACAGTCTGTAACCCCAACCGATCAGCCCGTGGCGATGAGCATGTATCGCACTCGGCGAGCCAGGGCACGCACATCGCTGCTGGCGCATGGCGAGCCGATGGTGTGGCTCACCGGCGGCGCCTTAGTGGTGTGCATCGCCATGATCGTCGGCCTGCTTTCGCTGGTGGTGGTGCTGGGCCTGTCCACTTTCTGGCCGGGAGATGTGGTAAGCCTGCAGACCGTCGATGGCAGAACGCTGATGGGCGAGGTGACACGGCGTGAACGCTACACGCCGTCTGCGAGTGTGATCGACGCACTGCCTGAGGAGGTCCGGGATCGCGCCCAGCAGCTGATCGCCAGTCAGCAGGGCCAGTCGCAGCGAATGCTCATCCGCACGGGAAACTTTGAACTCACCGGCGAACACTTCACGTGGGTGAGTGATTTTGAAATCGTCCCGGCCTCGCAGACTCAGCCTGCGTGGGTACTGCTGCTGGAGCGCACCGAGTGGGGGCGGTTCTATGGTCAGCCTGTGGCGCTGCTGGTGGATGGGCAGTCGATTGCCACGGAACCTGCGGACATCTGGGCGCAGTTTCAGCAGCTGCATCCGCAGATTCGCAATCGCTGGCAGCAGCGTCGCCAGCTGGAGCAGCAGGACATCGGCCAGGTGAACCATCGCCTGGAAGCGGCGCGTCTGGCGCGTCGTGAGGTGGAACTGGAGGTCGGCGCGCCGCCTGCGATCTGGATGCAGGCCCAGACGCAGCGCATCGCCGCGATGGAAACACTGCAGCGTGCGAAGCGCGAGCAGTCCGATGCATCCATCCTTGCGCGGGCGCAGCAGGCTTACGACACTGCTGCGGCGCAGCTCCAAACCATCGAGCAGCAGCAGAAGCTTTCGCCTCATCCGAAATGGCTTGAAGCGCACGAGCGGTATCTGGCGGTCAAGCATCAGGCTGATGTTGATTTTGACCACATCAAGAATCAGATCGCCTCCATCAACCGTGAGAATGCGCGATATGTGATGACCCTCACTGCAGGCGATGGAACGAAGCAGAACATCGAGCTTGTGAATATCGTCCGGGCGTTTCCGCCGAATCAGCTTTCGGGGGCGGGCAAGCTGCGTGTGTATTTGTCGCGCTGGGGTGAGTTCCTTTTCGATGAGCCTCGCGAAGCCAATAGTGAAGGCGGCGTCTGGCCTGCGATTGTGGGAACAGTTCTGATGACCATCGTGATGGCGCTGGTCGTGGTTCCCTTTGGCGTGCTGGCAGCGCTGTACCTGCGGGAGTACGCCAAAGCCGGGCCGATTGTCAGTGCGGTGCGCATCGCGGTGAATAATCTGGCGGGCGTTCCGAGCATCGTGTTCGGCGTGTTCGGGCTGGGGTTCTTCTGCTACATCGTCGGGGCGTACATCGACGGCGGACCGCAGGCGGCGTTCCACTATCAGCTGCCTTCGCTGACATGGTTCATGCTGCTGGCCCTGCTGGTGGGTGTGGTGATGCTCGCACTGCTGCTGATGCTTGCCTCGCGCGTGCGCCCCGGGCAGGCCGCGACTTCCAGACAGGTGATGATGCGCAGCATCGCGATGATCCTCTGGGTCGCGGCGGCGGCAGCACTGGTGGTGCTCGTGGCCACGGTGCCATTCTTTGATGGCTTCTACCGCGCGAAGCTGGCCGATGGCAGCCCGACGTTCCGCAAGGGCGCGCTGGTGTGGGCCTCGTTCACACTGGCGCTGCTGACCCTGCCTGTGGTGATCGTGGCGACAGAGGAAGCGCTGGCTGCGGTTCCCCGGTCGATGCGTGAAGGCTCCTACGCGTGCGGCGCGAGCAAGTGGCAGACGATCCGCCGCATTGTCCTGCCTCGGGCGATGCCCGGGATCATGACGGGCATGATCCTGGCGATGGCGCGTGGAGCAGGCGAAGTAGCGCCGCTGATGCTCGTCGGCGCGGTGAAGCTCGCGCCCGAGCTGCCACTGGATACCAGCTGGCCCTTCGTGCATCCGCAGCGCAGCTTCATGCATCTGGGATTCCACATTTTCGATCTGGGTTTTCAGAGTCAGAACAGCGAAGCCGCCAAGCCGGTGGTGTTCACCACGACGCTGCTGCTCATCACGCTGATTGCGGCGCTGAATCTCTCGGCCATCTGGATCCGCAGTCGACTCAAACGCCGGTTTGCGGGCAGCCAGTTCTGATCACTCACGACTCATTCAAAACAACACACACGCAGGGACGTGACGATGAACATGACATCTACTCTTGAAGAAACTCGACCGTCGGCCGACACCGCTCATCAGGCGCAGGCCTCGACGCGCACCCGTGATGCCTTCACATCGCAGGGGCGCATGGCCGCCATCGCGCGAGGTGAAATGGTTCCGTCCGAGATCCACGACGCGCTGACCCGTGAGTCGGCCGTCGTGGAGATCGACCGCTTCAACCTCTGGTATGGCAGCAAGCAGGCTTTGTTCGATATCGCCATGCGCATTCCCAGGGGCAAGGTCACGGCGCTCGTCGGCCCGTCAGGCTGTGGCAAGAGTACGCTGCTTCGCTCGGTGAACCGGCTCAACGATCTGATCGACAACGTCCGCTTCGCCGGCGACATGCGACTTGAAGGCAGCAGCATCTATGAGCCCGGCGTAGATGTCATCGAGCTGCGCAAGCGCATGGGCATGGTGTTTCAGAAGCCCAACCCGTTTCCCATGAGCATCTATGAGAACGTGGTGTATTCGCTTCGCATTGATGGCGAGAACCGCCGCAGCGTGCTGGATGAAGTGTGTGAGCGATCGCTGCACGGCGCGGCGTTGTGGGATGAGGTCAAGGACCGATTGCATGAGTCAGGCCTGTCGCTGTCGGGTGGACAGCAGCAGCGATTGTGCATCGCCCGCGCCATCGCGGCCGAGCCTGAGGTGCTGCTGATGGATGAGCCCTGCTCGGCGCTCGACCCGATTGCCACAGGCAAGATCGAAGACCTCATCGAAGCGCTCAAGGGCTCCTACTCGGTGCTGATGGTGACCCACAACATGCAGCAGGCCGCGCGTTCGAGCGACTACACGGCGTTCATGTATCTGGGCAGGCTCATCGAGTACGGGCCGACGCTGGACATCTTCACCCGCCCGCACTGCAGGGAGACGGAAGACTACGTCACCGGCCGCTTCGGCTGAGCCTGTTTCGCGATTGTCTGTCTGCTGTTCACCTTCCCGCTCACACTCTGGAATACGCCATGTCGATTCATCTTCAACGTCAGATGGGCAAACTCAAAAGACAGATTCTCCTGCTGGGCACACTGGTGGAGGAAGCCGTCGCCTCGGCCATGCAGGCCGTGGAGAAACATGACCTCGACCTGGCCGAGAAGGTCATCGCCGGCGACAGCCAGGTGGATGAGATGGAGATTGATGTGGAAGAGGAGTGTCTGCAGACGCTGGCGCTGTATCAGCCTGTGGCGCAGGATCTGCGGTTCGTCGTGGCCGTGCTCAAGATTAATAATGATCTGGAGCGCATCGCCGACCTGGCGGTGAACATCGCCGAGCAGACGCGCTATCTGGGCAGGCAGTCGGGGGTGGACCTGTCACACTTCCAGATTTTCAACACGGCTCGTCTGGTGCGCTCCATGCTCAAGCAGTCGCTCGATGCGCTGGTGAACCTCAACCCCCAGCAGGCCCAGGCCGTGCGCGTGATGGATGATGAAGTTGATAACGCTCACCGCCAGACCTTCGCGCTGGTCAGGCAGGCCCTGCAGCAGTCGGCCGGTCCGGTGGAGGCGCTGATCAATCTGCTGTCGATCTCCCGCCAGCTGGAGCGCATCGCCGACCACTGCGTGAACGTGGCCGAGGATGTCATCTACATGGCCCAGGGGCAGATCATGCGTCACCAGCACCCTCAGGCAGGCGATGGCGTAAGAGGAAAGCCGGTTGAGGATGCCCTGTCGTAAGTTCTTAAAACAAGACAGATGGGCTGTGTGTGTCACATCATCCAGCGGGGCTGTCGCCTGTCTTTTCCCCGGCCCGGAGGCGGCGGACATCAGCCATCGTCGGATGTCCGATGAGCGGCGGGGGGCTTTGCCCGATACCTCTTCCACGCCGCTGGCAGGATCATTCAATTGGCATCTGACCCAGCGAATGGGACGCCACACACAACAACACCTGCTTTGGAAGGAGCACGTCATGGCCCTGAAACTCACCGACCTGCGCACGCTGCTGATCCACGAACTCAAGGACCTCTACAGCGCCGAAACCCAGCTGATCCAGGCTCTGCCCAAGATGGCCAAAGCCGCTCACTCGCCTGAGCTGCAGAAGGCTTTCAAGGAGCATCTGGACGAAACCCGCACGCACGTCGACAGGCTCAAGGACATCTTCACCCAGCTTGAATTCTCGCCCACCGGCCAGCACTGCGCGGGCATGGAAGGCCTGGTCGAGGAAGGCAGGGACATGATTGAAGAAGATGCCCCGTCCGAAACCAAGGACGCCGGCCTGATCTGCGCGGCCCAGCGCGTGGAACACTACGAAATCGCCGGTTACGGCTGCGCCCGCACCTTCGCCAAGCAGCTGGGCATGGAAAACATCGCTCAGATGCTCCAGACCACGCTCGACGAAGAAGGCGCGGCCGACAAGAAGCTCACCAAGCTCGCCGAAAGCCGCATCAACGCCGAAAGCATGGCGCTGGCGTAAACCAGCGGCCCATGGGCTGACAGCGATCGGTCAACCGACTCCTTATCACCTGGACTCTGCCCGAATATGGGCGGAGTCTTTTTACAGGTACAGGAGGGGCTTAATTCTGTTTTGATAATCTAATTAACCAGCTTAGATCGGAGATGGAGTTGAGGCCCCAACCCGATTAGATTTGGCCAATCAAATAATCAGTCTTCCGGATCATATTCAGGGGGACCATAAACATGGTAGTAGGCGTGCCAAGGCTTGGAGTACCAGTCATACTCTGCAGTGACTCCTATAGGGGGCAGCCATGGGAAATCAGTAGGTTGACTGGCATCACCCCTGCGAGGGGGTAACCCTTCATCAAGTGGCTGATCGTCTGCCATTTTTCCTCCTTTGGGTGGGAAAAACAGGTCAGCCTTCTTGACACTAGCTGGGCTTGTTCCATACTGAAGTTGACGACTCAGTTTGGGCTCTACCAGCTCAAGCGCTCCCGTCAGGCGGCTCTTAGCCTTGGGAGAGAACAAACTAGAGGCTTCGAGCGAGTTCGCAGCTTGCTTCGAAGCCTCTTTTTTATTGTTGTGTAGTTTTGCCATAACAATCCTTTCTCACAATAGTTAGGGTTCATTTCATTTTTCCTCCTCTAAATGCCTTGTTAAACAAGGCGGGTATGATGCTGGATTGCCTGCGACACGCAGGCAATCCGAAACTCCTTAGCATCTATTCAGTACGTATTATCTGAGACATAAGATTAGGGTGCAAGAGAAGTTAAAGAAATACACATTTGCTGGTTGAGTGCGCTGTTTATGGTGAGGCTGTTCTTACTTTGCTTGTGCGTAACATGAATTACATCAACAATTTAAGAGACTATATTTCTTGACGCTATGGCAGTGGAAACTGTCGACAACCAAGAGGTTAGTTACAGTTAACGCAAGAGCATTCTCAGAAAATCTGTGAGTTCCCCTGGATCCCCGCCTGCGCGGGGATGACGGAAGGGGGTAATTGGAGGGTGCTTATTGCTTTAAAACTGGGAGAGGGGAGCAGCAGGGCGCTATGCGCACAAAAAAAGCCGCGATGATTCGCGGCTTTCCGCTGTTGAGCGGACTGGAATGACCCCGACGGGATTCGAACCCGTGTTCTTAGCATGAAAAGCTAATGTCCTAGACCGGACTAGACGACGGGGCCATCCTCAAACCCGGTGGGCTTGAGACGGGGTATTGTATAGGGTTTCTCGCAGATGACAACCCCGGGCCCCCTGAAATGGGGTTTGGCCGTGGATAATCCACAATCCTTCCGCAAAACGCCCCACAAGCGGCCAGTTGCTGGTATAAATAACGCTCCGCGGGAACCTGAGAATTCTCGTGTTGATACCTGTTTAATCGTTTAACTCCCGAGTTTAAACGCCTTCAGACCCCGGGAAATGGCCTGCAGGCGGGTTATTGTGTGGTGGTTGATCCGCATTCCGGGATAGAAAATCAGAAAATTCTTTTCCTTCACGGAGCCCTTTTCCATGTCCGATGCCTCTACAGGTGTGAAAAAGAAGGTGCGTTACGCCGTCGTCGGGACGGGTGGACGCGTGCCCATGTTCCTTAATCCGCTGGTCCAGAAGTACCAGGAGGATGGCGAGCTGGTGGGCCTGTGCGACGTTAACCCCGGTCGTGTGGAGTTCTACAACCAGAAGCTCGAAAACGAGCTGGGTTACCACCGCGTCCCGGGTTACACGGCCGACAAATTCGACCAGATGATCCAGGAAACCAAGCCCGACGTGGTGATCGTTACCACCGTCGACGCGGTTCACGATCAGTACATCATCCGCGCGATGGAACTGGGCTGCGATGCCATCACCGAAAAGCCCATGACCATCGACGACGAGAAATGCCGCGCCATTCTTGACGCCGTCAAGCGCACCGGCCGCAAGCTGCGCGTGACCTTCAACTACCGTTGGGGTCCCGGCCCGAGCCTGGTCCGCAAGCTGCTGGCCGATGGGACCATCGGCGAAATCATCCATGCCGACATGGAATACCTGCTCAACACCAGCCACGGCGCGGACTACTTCCGCCGCTGGCACCGCGAGAAGGACAAGTCCGGCGGTCTGATGGTGCACAAGTCCACCCACCACTTCGACCTGGTGAACTGGTGGCTCGACGCGGTTCCGGAATCGGTCTTCGGCTTTGGTCGCCTGGCGTTCTACGGCCGTGAAAACGCCCAGAAGCGCGGCATTGAAGTGAAGTATGACCGTTACACGGGCAACGACACCGCCAACGATCCCTTCGCCTTCAAGCTCGACACCGACGAACGCACCAAGGCCCTGTACCTCGAACCCGAGAAGTACGACGGCTACAAGCGTGACCGTAACGTGTTCGGCGACAACATCACCATCGAAGACACCATGAGCGTGCTGGTGAAGTATCGCACCGGCGCGGTGCTCAACTACTCGCTCAACGCCTACCTGCCCCGCGAAGGCTTCCACATTGCCTTCAACGGAACCAAGGGCCGCATCGAGTACACCGAAGCCCACGCGTCGCACATCATCGCCGGTCAGGACGACAAGGAACTGGCCAACGAAATGAAGTGGGAAAGCCAGATCATCGTCCACCCGATGTTTGGCAAGGCTTACAGCGTTCCGATCCCCAAGGCCGAAGGTGGCCACGGCGGTGGCGACCCGCTGATCCAGGAGCAGATTTTCTCGGCCAACCCGCCGGAAGAAAAGCTCGGCCGCAACGCTGGCCATGGTCAGGGCGCTGCGTCGATCCTCATCGGTATCGCCGCCAACAAGTCGTTCGTGTCGGGCCAGCCGGTCCGCATCAGCGAACTGTGCCCGCAGCTGGGCGACGCCAGGCACCTCCACGAGCTGGTGTAAGTGGCTTAAGCAGTCCTGGACTGCCGCAACGTGATTCCTCACGAACCCATGCCTCCCAAAGGCATGGGTTTTTCATTGGTTTTGAGGGGGCAGGGCTCAGATTTTCGCATCAATTCCCGATACACTGTTGCCATGAGCAAAAAGTCATCCAAGTCGAAGAAACAGGCCGTCCCCGCAGCAGTCCGCAAGCCCTGGGAGCATGCCAAGAGCGATCACGGCTCTGTGGAAGACCCCCTGGCCGCACGGTTCGTTGAGTCGCTGAGCTACGACCGCAGGCTGTATGTCCATGACATCACCGGCTCGATCGCGCATGCCACCATGCTCAAGGACGCCGGGCTGATCAGCGCTAAGGAACTCAAGGCCATCATCGCCGGTCTGGAAGAAATCGAGAAGGAAATCGAACGCGATGGCGACAGCTGGGAAGGCTGGAAGATCGAACTGGAAGACGTGCATATGTGCATTGAAGCGGCGCTGGTGGCCAAGATTGGCGACCCCGGCCGCAAGCTGCACACCGGCCGCAGCCGCAATGACCAGGTGGCGCTCGACCTGAAGCTATGGTCGGTTGATGCGGCGATCCAGACGGTGGACCGTCTCGAAGCGCTGTGCGATGCCTTTGCGGATCTGGCCAGCCGTGAGGGTGACATCCCCATGCCCAGCTACACGCACCTCCAGCGTGCGCAGCCGATCGCCCTCGGTGGCGAACTGATGGCGTGGCTGGCGTCGTTTGATCGCTGCGCCAGCCGCATCAAGCTGCTGCATCTTCTGAATGATGAATCGCCTCTGGGTGGCGGCGCCATTGCGGGCAGCAGCCTGCCCTTGAACCGTCCTCACTCGGCTGACCTGCTGGGCTTTGGTGGCATTGCGATGAGCAGCATCGACGCCACGGCCAGCCGCGACGTGGCGGTGGACTTCCTCTACAGCCTGTCGATGATTGCGATGAACCTGTCGCGCTGGGCCGAGCAGTGGATCATCTACGCCTCGACGGAGTTCTCGTTCATCACCATCGATGGCAAGTACACCACCGGCTCGTCGATGATGCCTCAGAAGCGCAACCCCGACATGCTCGAACTCATCCGCGGGCGCACCGGCGGCGTGTATGGCCAGCTCTTTGGTCTGCTGACCATCCTCAAGGGCCTGCCCATCGGCTACAACCGCGACCTGCAGGAAGATAAACGCCTGCTCTTCGATGCCTATGATCGTGTGATCGACTCGCTCGAAATGGCGCAGCGCATCGTGGCCACCGCCAGCTTCCGCCCCGAGAAGATCGCGCAGGGCCTGGAGCATGGCTTCCTCGATGCCACCTCGCTGGCGGAATACTTCGTGACGCGCGGCGTGCCTTTCCGCACATCGCATCAGATCGTCGGCGGGCTGGTGCGTCTGTGCGAACAGAAGGGCTTCCACTGCCTGTCGCAGCTGCCTCTGGAAGACTTCGTCGCCGCGTGCAAAGAAGCCGGTGCGGGCGCCAGGGCCTGCGATCGCGATGTCTACGACTGGCTGGGCGCCGACAAGGTGGTCCAGCGCTATCAGTCGCTGGGCAATGCGGGCATCAGCGGCTATCGCACGCTGCTGAGCCAGTGGCTCACGCGTCATGAAGACGCTGAAAAGCCCGCGAAGAAGTCGGGTAAGCAGAAGAGCAAGTCGAAGAAGTGATGCTTCGGTGAGCAGTGACAGCGCCTCGGCTGTCGCTGCGATGAACCGATGTGGCGTGTCATGGAGTGGCCATGCTCATTCTCACGGTTATTCAGGGCCCGGATCAGGGCAGACGTTTCGAGCTGCCTGACAATGAGCCTCAGCTCATCGGCCGATCCAGCGAAGCGCTGCCTCTGACGGACCGTTCGATTTCCCGCAGGCACGCCGAGCTGACGCCCGACGACGGCTCGTGGTACATCCGCGACATCAAGAGTTCCAACGGCACGTTCGTCAACGGCCGCGCTGTCACCGGGCGGCGCAAGCTCGAGCCCGGCGATCAGATTCGCGCAGGCTCGTCGCTCTTCGTCTTTGGCGTCGAGCACTCGCGCCCGCGCAAGACAGGCGTGCGCGTGGCCAGGCCCGGCGAGATGGATTCCCACGTGGAATTCACCAGCGCCAGCAACGAAGACTCCATGGTCCTGGCGGTGAAGAACCCCAGCGAAGCGGCGGTGTTCCAGCTCAAGGTCGTCTATGAGCTGACGCAGATCATCGTCTCCACCGCCAGCAGGCAGGAACTCTTCGATCGGGTCATGGACCTGATCTTCGAATACTTCAAAGCCGACCGCGGCTTCATCCTGCTGCTGGAAAAGGAAGACGACCGGCCTGACCCCGTGGTGGTGCGCCATCGCAAGAAGACATCGCTTCGCCAGCAGATCCACATCAGCAAGACGATCGTGCAGCACGTGATGCGCAAGCGCGAAGGTGTGCTGTCGAGCAACGCGATGACGGATAAACGCTTCGCCGGCGGCGACAGCGTTCAGGCCTATGGCATCCACTCGGCCATGTGCGTGCCCATCATCTATAAAGACAGGCTGTTCGGCGTTATCTCCATCGACAGCCAGATTGCCAATTACACCTTCACCGACGATCAGCTTCGTCTGCTCACGGCCATCGGCGTGCATCTGGGGCTGGCGATGGCCAACGCCGAAATGTACGACGCCCGCCTGCAGCAGGAACGCCTGGCCGCCACCGGGCAGACCGTGGCGTCGGTGTCGCACTCGATCAAGAACATCCTTCAGGGCATGCGAGGCGGAGCCGACGTGGTCGAACTCGGCCTGCGCAAGGACAACATGAAGGTGGTCAAAGGCGGCTGGGAAATCGTCTCGCGCAATCTCGAGCGCATCTACGGGCTGACGATGAACATGCTCGCCTTCTCCAAGCAGCGCAAGCCTGAGATCGAGATGGAAAATCTCGTGAAGCTGCTCGAGGAAATTGTCGCGCTGGTCCAGAACCAGTTCGACTACAAGAAGGTGGCGCTCATCACCGACTTCGACCCGAACATGCCCCCGGTGCCCATCGATGCCAATGGCATCCACCAGGCCGTGCTGAATCTGCTTTCCAACGCGCTCGATGCGGTCCAGCCTGAAACCGGCGCGGTGACCATCAGCTGCAGTTTCGATGGCGACAATCAGCAGTTCTCTATCGAAGTCACCGACAACGGCGAAGGCATCAGCCCGGGTCAGCGCAAACGCCTGTTCCAGCCCTTTGAATCCAACAAGGGGCTCAAGGGTACGGGTCTGGGCCTGGTGGTGACCAAGAAAATCGTCGACGAGCACGGCGGAAAGATCAGCGTCGAAAGCACCGAAGGCAAGGGGACGACCTTCACCCTCACGCTCCCATTCTCGGAAGTGATCCACAGCTCACCCGCAGACACGCACGGTCCGGGAAGTGAGCCGGAAATGAAGACGCCCGGAGAAGATGATCCGCTGCTGCGGTGAGGTGTGAGTTCATGCAGCCCAGGCATGCAATGCCCGGGCTTTGGGATGGCGCGGAGTTGGGTGAGATTATCGCGGGCATGACGACAGGGCAATGACGCATCGGACCCTCCGGGCGTTATCATATGAAGCATGTCCACGCCTTCTGAATTCATTCCGCCGCATGCCGAGACTGCCCAGGCGCAGGCGGCGTTTGCCCGTCAGGTGCTCGACGCTGAAGCCGCGGCGATTCACGCCATTCAGATCGAGCCATCATTCCACGCCGCGGTGGAGCTGATCCTCTCGCGCTGCGGGAGCAGTCACTCCGGCTCGCTGGTGGTCAGTGGTCTGGGCAAGAGCGGTCTGATCGGCCAGAAGCTCACGGCCACCTTCGCTTCCACGGGAACGCCGAGCCACTTCCTGCATCCCACTGAGGCGATGCATGGCGATCTCGGCCGTATTCGCCGGGAGGATGTTGTGCTGGCCATGTCCTATGGCGGGCAGACTGAAGAAATGCTCAATCTGGCGATGATCCTCAAGCAGGATGGCGTGCCCGTCATCGCCTGCTGTGGCAAGCCGACGAGCGATCTGGCCCGCCTCTCAACCGTAGCTCTTTGCGTGGGCGATGTGGATGAAGCCTGTCCGCTGAATCTGGCGCCCACCGCCAGCACCACGGCCATGCTCGCGCTGGGCGATGCCCTGGCGCTGGCCGTGATGCGTCGTCGTGAGTTCGCCGCGCAGGACTTCCACAAGTTCCATCCCGGCGGCTCGCTGGGCAGGCAGCTCATGCCCATCACCCAGGCCATGCGATTCATCGCCGGCCAGAATCTGCCTCTGATCCGCACACAGTCGAGCGTGGAAGAAGCCTACGCCCAGGCCGAAGCGCAGGCGCCCGGCGGCCGACGCGCCGGTGCGCTGCTGGTGGTCGACGATCAGGGCCTGCTGGCGGGCATCTTCACCGACGGCGATCTGCGCCGCAGCTTCATCAAGCATGGCAGCGGCGCGTGGCAGCGGCCTATCGCCGAGTTCATGACGCGCAGGCCTCGCCATCTGCTGAGCGATGCACTGGTGCGTGACGCGGTGCGCATGGTGCGTGAATTCCGCATCGACGAAATTCCCGTGGTCGATCCGCAGGGCAGACCTGTCGGCCTGATCGACGTGCAGGACCTGGTCGCCCTGAAAGTCATTGAAAACTGACCGTCCTCCCTTTGAAGGTGGAACCCGACAATGGATCTGCAATCCATCAAGATGATTGTGTTTGATGTGGACGGCGTGCTGACCGATGGCTCGATCATCCTCGACGACGCCGGCGTGGAAACCAAGCGTTTCCATGTGCGCGATGGGGCGGGTATTGCTTCGGCGCTGGCCATCGGGTTCAAGGTGGGCGTGATCACCGGCCGGTCGTCGCGCGTGGTGTCGCTGCGCATGGCCGAGCTGCGCATTCCTTATCTGCTTCAGCACTGCAAGGACAAGGGGCAGGGCCTTGAAACGCTCTGCCAGGAGGCCGGTGTTCTGCCCGAGCAGTGCGCGTACATGGGCGATGACCTGATCGACCTGCCCGCGCTGCTTCGCTGTGGCTACCGACTGGCCGTGGCAGACGCGGCGGCGGAAGTGCGCAGCGTGGCGCATTACGTGACCACCGCCCCCGGCGGCCGCGGCGCTGCCCGCGAAGCCATCGAGCACATCCTCAAGGCCCAGGGCAAGTGGGATCAGGTGCTCGAACGCTACGGCATCTGAGGATGCTCTGGCGATTCACACGTTGCAGTTCACGATGAACAACGACGCGACATCAAAGCCCGGGCATGGCATGTCTGGGTGTTTTTGATTGTTCATTGCTCGCGGGTGTGATGGATGGTCTGTCTGTGGGCCTGTCAGATGATCATCGCCATTGAGGTCTGATTTTCTCTTCCGTCATTCACGCGCAGGCGGGCATTCAGGGGATGACGCAAGCCATCTGCGAGTTCCCCTGGGCCCCCGCCTGCGCGGGCGTGACGAAAAGGGGGCAAGCCGTGCACTGGGATGCACGGCCCCATTGCATTTCACAGGCCTGTCTTAATCGGCATGCATCGCGCCCTCATGCAATGCGATGCGTCGCGCGGTAGGACTGGGGCGAGACTTTCATCACCTGTTTGAACAGGCGTGAGAAATAGTAGGGGTCGTCGCAGCCCACGGCCTGACCAATCTGTTTGATGGGAAGCGCGGTCTGGCTCAGCAGGACTGCGGCGCGGGTCATGCGCTGGTGAATCACGTAACCCAGCGGACTCATGCCGGTGATCTGTCGAAAGCGGCGGGTGAGCTGGCGCGGACTGATGCGGCCGACGCGTGCAAGATCGTCCGTCGTCAATGGTTCACTCAAGTGCTGATCGATCCATGCGAGCAGTTCGGTGAGGTCGGGCATCGCTCGCGGCCGGGTGCTGCTGCGAGGCTGGTTGAGCTGATGGATGATCCGCCCCAGCAGAGCCGCCAGCAGGCAGCCGCACAGGTGGGGCGTGCTCTGCGGGTTGGATTTGGCCTGGGTGATGACCTCGCGGAAGGTCTGCTGCAGCGCCGGGTCGAGCCCCAGTGAGCCGATGAGTCTGCCTTGCAGAGCTGCGCTGTGGCGGATGCGCTGGAAGAAATCGCGGGCCCAGTCGCCATCGAAGTGCACCCAGACGATGGTCCAGGGGTCATCGGTGCTGGCGCTGTATTCGTGCATCGGACCTTTGTCGAACATCAGCACATCGCCCGGGCCGGCGGTGACATGCTGGCCTTCACTCTCGGCCTGTCCATGACCTTCGAGGACCCAGATGAGCAGGTAGTCGCCCGCGGATTCGCGGCGCATGTGGTGGCCATGCAGACGCTGGAAGTACCCGGTCCGCAGCAACTGGAGGAAGGCGGGGGATCGGTCATCCAGAGCCGGAGGGATGTACCTGGCTGAGGAAGTCATGGCCGGATTATCCATCAAGTTGGCCGACGCGTCTATTGTGAATATGCGATTTGAATCTAATCTTTTCAAAGGACAGTAGAAAGACAGGCCGATTTGTGCAAAGCCCCTGATGCCCGGAGATGCCCCATGGTTTCGTTAACGACCGATTCGCTGATCACGCCTGAGATGGTCAAGGAGTTCCACGCGCTGGGCTATGTGATCATCAAAGGTCTGTTCTCGCCTGGCGAGGTGAACACGATCCGCACGTTCTTTGATGATCTGGGCAGCAAAGCGCAGTCGATCCCCGGCCACTGGGTGCTGCCTGAAGGCGTGACGACGAACGATGACCCGCTCAAGCGCTATCCGCGGGTGATGCATCCGCATCGCTTCAATGACATGAGCAAACAGATGATGCTCCATCCTCGCGTGCGCGTGGTGCTTCGATCGCTGCTGGAAGAAGAAGCGGTGGCGTGCCAGAGCATGTTCTACTTCAAGCCGCCTGGCGCGCGCGGTCAGGCGCTGCATCAGGACAATTTCTATCTGGACGTCATGCCTGGAACGTGCATCGCCGCCTGGACAGCCATTGATGCAGCCCGCCCTGAAAATGGCGGGCTCTACGTGGTGCCCAACACCAATACGCTGCCTATCCAGTGTCCGGAAGTGGCCGACCCGTCGGTGAGTTTCACGACGCACCTGGTCAATGCTCCCAAGGGCTTCAAAGCCGTCCCGGTCATCATGGAGCCCGGCGATACGCTGTTCTTCAATGGCAACGTGATTCACGGGTCGGGGCCGAATCGCACCGCCGACCAGTGGCGGCGGTCGTTCATCTGCCACTATCTGCCGATGAGCTCCAAGTCGCTGAGCAAGGTCTACCGTCCGGTGCTGGACTTTGATGGGAACGTGGTGGAGTACGAGGCGACGGGTTCGGGCGGCCCATGTGGAACGGCCTTCAAGCCCTCGTCGTATGACAAGGCGAATTTCTGAGATGGGGGAGTCAAGGGCGGGTTCGATGAGGGATGCGCCTGGTCTGTCACTCCAACATGCCCGCGCGCCTCTTCCTCCGTCATGCCCGCGAAAATGGGCATCCACTGATCCTGTCCCGAGCGAATGAATCGAAGCTGGAGCCTTGCTCACACTGAGGCAGATCTTCTCCTTCAAGCCTTCCCGAAAAAAATGGAATCCGGTTGAGAGGGGGAGCGGATCGTCCTTCGGAACCGGAATCGATGGACCCGGTGAGCGGTCCCTTCATCCTTCAGACCTCGCCACTCCGACCCCGGGTAAACCCTGTCGCTCCGGCTGACGACTCACACCGCCTCGCTCATCGATCAGGAGGGGCGGCATAGAGGGGCAAGTGGGGGGTAATAAAGGGAAATATCTGCCGCCTTTGGGCCCGTTGGGCGCAAAAAAAGAGCCGGCCACTCAGATCGGCCTTTCGGGTTGTCTCTCCCGTTTGGCGATCCAGGCGGTCGGCTGAGTCAATCGGACTGATGTCTGGCCTTCGTATGTTTCCCGGTTGGGATTGGGCTTTTTTTAATTGCCCGGGCAGCATCAGTCTTCTGGAGGTCCGGGTCATTTTTTACCTCCGGGGTACTGCCTGCTTGGCTTATGACCCTTTCGGTTTTGCCCCTTCTCTTGACCTCTGATTTCATTGTATCGCGCGAGGCGATTTCACCAAGAAAAATCGAGAAAAACGCAGGTTTTTCTGACTGGGGAACACGCTGAAAATCGGCTGCCTGCAAGCTGCGGGCAGAGCGGAAGTTGGGGCAGCAGGCTCTCAGGTCATAGATGCAGAAATCGCACTCCATCTGCAGAAATTTTCAGAAGGCGGATAGAATGTCCGCATGGAAATTCCCTACGACCAGCTGAACCCTCAGACCCTGCGGGCTCTTGTGGAGGAGTATGTCACCCGCGACGGGACCGATCTGACCGAAGCCAGGCAGAACGTGGATCGGGTGATTGATGCGCTCAAAGCCGGTCGTGCGGTGATTGAGTTTGATGAGGAGGAGGGGACGACTACGATCATTCCGGTCGAACCCCGCCGACCCCGAAGGTGACTTTTCGATAGACCCAGGCTGACTCCGCCTGGGTTTTTTGATGCGTGAAGCGGGGGGGGATGACTCTTTCTGATTTGCATCAGCGGCGATTTGTTGATTTAATAGGCATGCTATGGACAGATCTGAGCAGGAATTGGACATTCTCGAGCAGATCAGCCAGATTTTGGGTGACGGCCTTGAGCTGACCCAGGTTTTCAGGCGTGTGATGCTCGTCCTTAGTGAACGTCTGGGCGTTGAACGCGCTGCGCTGGTGCTTTTAGACGAAGCATCGGGTGAGCTGCGAACCGTCGCCGCAGTCGGCTTGAGCCCGGAAGAGATGGCCCGAGGGCGCTATGCGCTGGGTGAGGGCGT
>Ga0207868_1000421_pt1 | contig 46864 bp, 46 predicted proteins | sample Passage237B_FD_187370 | JGI IMG/M metagenome (GOLD analysis project Ga0207868, IMG submission 187370) | Cellulose adapted compost microbial communities from Newby Island Compost Facility, Milpitas, CA, USA - Passage2 37B (SPAdes) (version 3) ... | reverse complement strand
TGGTGGGTGATACAGGGATCGAACCTGTGACCCGCTGATTAAGAGTCAGCTGCTCTACCAACTGAGCTAATCACCCGCCGGTGCCGGGGCGCTCGCCCCCGCAGGTGTGCGCCTATAACCTCTGATCCCGGCCGTGTCCAGCCTCGCAAGCCGTCAGGCCGGTCTTTTTGCGAGGAGCATCCGCGATAGATATGTTTTGCGTCGGCGTCTGCAAGCTGTCTTCTGTGCCGGCCGTCATGGCCGGTGCGCCCAACATGGCCAATATTTAATTTGTAATAAGAGCGCCAGCGCACGATTTGTGTCGTGAAGGGACGGCGGATTCGGAGCTTTGCCCGCCTATGGAACAGATCGTCAGGAAACCCGACGCGGTTTCCCCCGCCGATATGCAATCCACGCTCGGCATCGGACCGGAAGGCAAGGGACGGCGGCGCCGCGGCAGGTGGCTGCTAGCCCTGCTTCTCCTCACGCTCGCCGGCGCCGCCGGTTACTATTTCTTCGCCGGCGGGTCGGAACCCGTCGTCCGCTATACGACCCACCCTGTCGAGCGCGGCAGCCTCGTGGTCGAGGTCGCCGCCACCGGCAACCTGCAGCCGCTGACCCAGGTCGAGGTGTCGAGCGAGCTGTCGGGCGTGGTCCGTTCGGTGGATGTCGACGAGAACCAGCGGGTGGAAAAGGGCCAGGCCCTCGCCCAGCTCGACACCACCAGAATCTCGGCCCAGGTCGAGCGCGCGCAGGCGAACGTGAAGGCGGCGATGGCCAGGGTCACCGACGCCAACATCACGCTGAAGGAAACCGAGCAGGCCTACCAGCGCGCCGCCCAGCTTGCCGGCCGCGGCCTGTCGACCGACCAGGCGCTCGATACCGCGACCGCCGCGCGCGACCGCGCCGCCAGCGCGGTGGAGACCGCCGAGGCCAATCTCGCCGTCGCGCAGGCCGATCTGAAGCTGCAGCAGGCCGATCTCGAAAAGAGCACGATCTATGCGCCGATCGACGGCATCGTGCTGTCCCGCTCGGTCAATCCCGGGCAGACGGTCGCCGCCTCGATGTCGGCGCCGGTCCTGTTCGTCATCGCCGAGAATCTGGAGACGATGCAGCTCAACGCCGCCATCGACGAGGCCGACATCGGCACGGTGGCGAAGGGGCAGAAGGCGCGCTTCACGGTCGACGCCTTCCCCGAGCGCCGTTTCGACGCGACGATCCGCGACATCTCCTACGCCTCGGTCACCACGGAAGGCGTCGTTACCTACCAGGCCGCGCTTGCCGTGGACAATGAGGACCTCCTGCTGCGCCCGGGCATGACGGCCTCGGTCAACATCGTGACGCGCGAGGCGGACGGGGTGCTGCTGGTGCCCTCGGCAGCCTTTCGCTTCGCGCCGCCCGTCGCCCAGCAGCGCTCGTTCTCGATCCGCGACCTGTTCATGCCCCGCTTCGGCCGCCCCGGCGGTGGCCGCTCGCAGGCATCGGGCGCCGCGGGCGGGCGGACGGTCTACGTGCTGGAAGACGGGCAGCCGGTGCGCCGCACCGTGCAGACCGGCGCCAGCAGCGGCGACATGATCGAGATCACCGGCGGCCTGGGCGAAGGCGACCGGGTCGTCACCGGCATCGCGCGGGCGGCGGCCGGCCGGGGGTCCTGACGATGGCCACCCCGTCGCTCATTGCCTTCGACAGGGTCTGGAAGACCTACGGCTCCGGCGAGGCGCAGGTGAACGCGCTGGCCGGCGTCGACCTTCAGGTGCGCGCCGGCGAATTCGTCGCGATCATGGGCCCTTCCGGCTCGGGCAAGTCGACGGCGATGAACATCATCGGCTGCCTCGACACGCCGACGCGCGGCACATACGCCTTCAACGGCATCGATGCCGGCCGGCTCGACCGCGGCCGCCGCGCCGTGCTGCGCAACCGCTTCATCGGCTTCGTGTTCCAGGGCTACAACCTTTTGCCGCGCACCACCGCCGTGGAGAATGTCGAATTGCCGCTCGTCTATCGCGGCGCGCCGGCGCGCGAGCGCCGCCAGCTTGCGCTCGAAGCCCTGCGCCAGGTCGGCCTCGAAGGCCGCGCTGACCACACGCCGGCCGAGCTGTCTGGCGGCCAGCAGCAGCGCGTGGCCATCGCCCGCGCCATCGTCACGCGCCCTGCCCTGCTCGTCGCCGACGAGCCGACCGGCAATCTGGACACCGCCCGCAGCCACGAGATCATGGAGCTGCTCACCGCCCTCAACCGCGAGCACGGGCTGACCGTGATGATGGTCACGCACGAGGCCGACATCGCAGCCTATGCGGACCGCATCGTCACCTTCCTCGACGGCCACATCCTTTCCGACAAGCTCAGGGCGGAGGCGGCCTGATGCTGTGGGAAACCGTCCGCCTCGCGCTCCGCTCCGTGCGCCGCAACGCGCTGCGCTCCTTTCTGACCCTGCTCGGCATCGTCATCGGCGTCGCGGCCGTCATCGCCATGATCACCATCGGCTCCGGCACTACCGAGAAGGTCAAGCAGGACATCTCCAAGCTCGGCAGCAACCTGCTCGTCGTCCGCGCCACGCGGCCGCCGCGCGGCGGCGGCGCCGACTTCACCCCACGGCCGCTGGAAACCAGGGACGTGGAGGCGCTGCAACGCGGCCTGGACAATGCCAGGGCCATCGCGCCGTCGGCCTCCGGCCAGGCCCGCCTGGTTTCCGGCTCGCTCAACCTGTCCGCGCAGATCACCGGAACCACGCCCGACTACTTCACCGCCCGCGACTGGGCGGTTGTGGCGGGCAGGTCGTTCACGGACGGCGAGGTGCAGGGCGGCGCCGGCGTCTGCGTCGTCGGCCAGACGGTGCGCAGCACCTTCTTCGGCACCGGCGACCCGACCGGCCAGTCGATCCGCGTCGGCCGCACCACCTGCGAGATCGTCGGCGTGCTGGAATCGAAAGGCACCTCCGGCTTCGGCCAAGACCAGGACCTCGTCGTGATGATGCCGCTCCTGACCTATCAGCGGCGCATCGCCGGCGACCGCGACATCGACACCATCTATGTCGCCGCGCAGGACGGCGTCTCGACGACGCAGGTGCTGGAGGACATCCAGGCGATCATGCGCCAGACACGGCGCATCCAGCCCGACGCCCAGGACAATTTCGACGTTCGCGACATGACGCAGGTCGCCGATGCCATGACCAGCACCACCACGGTGATGACCGGCATGCTGGGCGCACTGGCCGGCGTCAGCCTGCTGGTCGGCGGGATCGGCATCATGAACATCATGCTCGTCTCGGTAACCGAGCGCACGCGCGAGATCGGCATCCGGCTCGCCATCGGCGCGCACGAAAGGCACATCCTGATCCAGTTCCTCGTCGAGGCGACGGTGCTGTCCGTCCTGGGCGGGCTGATCGGCATCGCGCTGGGGCTGGCGCTTGCGGGCACGGCGACCGCGCTGATGGCGATCCCCTTCGTGCCCAGCCTCGCGGTGATCGCGCTCTCGGTCGGCTTTTCAGGCGTCATCGGCGTGGTGTTCGGCTTCTTCCCCGCCCTCCGCGGCGCCCGGCTCGACCCGATCGACGCACTGCGGCACGAATGAAGGCCGGCCGACCGGCCCGCATCAGCGTCAGGCGGGCGGATGCGAGAAATGCCAGGCGACGATCGCCGGCATCTGCGGCGCCAGGCCGGGCAATTCCACCTCAGGCCTGTCGATGACGACGGCGCCGTCGATCTCCGGCTCCGTCTCGGCGGCGACATGCGCGGCGATGCGCGCGCAAAGCTCCGCCGCGGTCAGGGAGGAGACATAGCGGCGAAACAGTACCGTTCCCGTTTCCAGCGCCAGGGCGTGAAGGGCCGGCTCCGCCCGCATCTGCGCAAGGTCGAGCCCGGTCTCCTCCTCCACCTCGCGGCGCATATTGGCGTCGAGGTCGGCCAGACCGTGGGGGAAATCGACCGGCTCCAGCGAGCCGGCGGCAAAGTAGATGCGGCCCCCGTTGAGCGTGTGGCCGCCCATGCGCACCGCCACCAGCGCGCCGTCGGCTGCCGCCAGCACCGCATGCGCGTAGAGATGGCGCGCCATCTCGCGCCGGCCGCCGCTGCGCCAGTAGAGGAAGGTCGCATAGCGGACAATATGGCAGGTGCCGGCAAGCGCGGCCCCGTCCCAGCCGAGCTGCGAGAACAGCGCGACGCGGCCGTCGTGAAGCCGCGGCCGCGCCGCCTTCTCGATTTGCCAGTTGGCATCGATCTCGGCGCCGGCGATCGCTTCCAGCGGATGCGGGGCCGGATCGAGCCGCAACGTGCAGGATGCGACGGGCACCAGCCGGCCGGCGGGCAGGTCGGGCGGCATCGCCGTCAGGTCAGGTCGAGCGTGACGGCCACCGGGCAATGGTCGGACGCCTTGGGGCGGTCCCAGCCGGTGCGCGGATAGCGCGGCACGTCCTGCCCGTCCGGGAAAAGGGTGCGGTAGGGCTGGCCGTTGCGGATGATGTCGGGGCGCGCCAGCGCATTGGTTTGCGCCAGCCGGCGCGACAGAAGGATGTAGTCGAGCTGGCACAGATGGCGCTCCTGCGGTCCGCGGGTGTGATAGAGTGTCCAGCGCTCCATCTCCGGCAGGCGGCCGACGACGTTCTCGCAGAAGCCGCCATCGAGCAGCACGTCGACGCAGGAGCGTTGTTCCGGCGCGGGCGTGAAACGGTGGCCGGACCGCCCGTCGTCCTCGATGACGATGCGTTCGCGATAGTCGTTCAGATCGCCGCAGATCGCCCACAGCTTGTTGGCGGCATGGTCCTTGCCGAAGCGGTCCTCGATGATCCGACGCACCGCCGCTGCCTCGGCCATGCGGATCGGCATCGTCGCCTCGCGGCCCGTCATGCCGTTGCGCGGGCTGCCCATCGACTTGAAGTGGACGGAATAAAGCGTCATCGGACGGCCGCCGATGCGGAAATCGAGCTCCAGGCAATCCCGCCGGAAGATGCGCTCATGCGCCTCGATGCCGAGCGCGGCAAGCTCCGCATTGTGCAGTCCGAAATCCCCGAAGGTGACGTGGGCATGGCTGGTCATGCGCACGAACTCGATGCGTTCGCCGTCCGCGGTTTCCGGCCGCGTCATCACGGCGACGTCGATGCCGCGTCCGTCATTGCCCGTCGCAAGGTACTTTTCCCGGTAGCCTGAGCCGATCATCTTGAACAGGTAGCCGTACTCGAACGCCTTCAGCGCCTCGATATTGTCGACCTCCTGCAGGCACAGGATGTCGGACCGGGTGGCGGCGATGGCAAGCGCGGTGAGCTGGCGCGTATCGTCGGTGTGGGCGACCGCCCGCGCGCTTTCCAGCGCCCGATACTCGGCCTCGTCCTTGATGGCGTAGAGCGCCAGCACCCGGTCCTGGTTCAGCTCGTTCCGAAAGCCGGAAAAATCGAACCTGTTCATCAGGTTCTCGACATTGAAGGTGGCAAGCCGCAGAGACATGGGCTCCAAATGCCCGGCTTCGCACGCGATTACAACCCGGGCGCGGGATTTGTCCGCGCCGGCCGCTACGCGTCCTCGAACGCGATGCCGACCTGCCCGACCCTGCGCCAGCGCACGGCGGCGGGACGCCACTGCCGCTCCGCCCCCAGCCTGAGGTCGAAGCGGGACGGAACGGCGAGCGCATCGCCGAAGACAAGCCGCGCGCCGCCCGCCGAAACGTCGCGAACCACGCATTCCATCGTGCTGTTGCCGCCGTTGAAGCGCAGCAGAGCGCCCTTCAGCGCCCGGATACGCATCGCCTGCCGGCGTTCGGCGTGGGTCGGCATCCCCACGGGGCCGGAAACGTTCGAATTCGACATGATCCTTGGCCTCCTTGCATTTCAGGCAAAAGCAAGCAAGCGGCGTGCCAGTCTCCGGTGTGCCGGATCGGGGCAGCCCGCCCGCCGCTGGAGCCAGGCTCCAGCGGAGGGCGGGCGAAAGCCTTGGGAGGCTGTTGGAAGGCTAGTTGCGGGCCTTGTCGACCAGCTTGTTCTTCGAGATCCACGGCATCATGCCGCGCAGCTTTTCGCCGACCTCCTCGATCTGGTGGCCGTCGTTGAGGCGCCGCGTCGCCTTGAAGCGGGCAAGCCCGGACCGGTATTCCTGCATCCACTCCGAGGTGAAGCGGCCGCTCTGGATATCCTTCAGCACGCGCTTCATCTCCGCCTTCGTCTCGGCGGTGATGATGCGCGGGCCGGACACGTATTCGCCCCACTCCGCGGTGTTGGAGATCGAGTAGTTCATGTTGGCGATGCCGCCCTCGTAGATGAGGTCGACGATCAGCTTCACTTCGTGCAGGCACTCGAAATAGGCCATCTCGGGCGCGTAGCCGGCTTCCACCAGCGTTTCGAAGCCGGCGCGGATCAGCTCGACCAGGCCGCCGCACAGCACCACCTGCTCGCCGAACAGGTCGGTCTCGCACTCTTCCTGGAAGGTCGTCTCGATGACGCCCGAGCGGCCGCCGCCGACGCCGCAGGCATAGGAGAGCGCGAGATCGAGCGCATTGCCGGAAGCATCGTGGCTGACGGCGACCAGGCACGGCACGCCGCCGCCCTTCTGATATTCGCCGCGCACGGTGTGGCCGGGGCCCTTCGGCGCGATCATCACCACATCGACGGTCGGCTTCGGCTCGATCAGGCCGAAATGCACGTTGAGGCCATGCGCGAAGGCGATCGCCGCCCCGTCGCGGATGTTCGGCGCGATCTCGTTCCTGTAGATATCGGCCTGCAGCTCGTCCGGCGTGGCCATCATCATCAGGTCGGCCCATTTGGCGGCTTCCGCCACCGTCATCAGCTTCAGCCCGTCGGCCTCGACCTTCTTGCCGGTCGCGGAGCCCGCCTTGAGGCCGACCGCCACTTCCTTGACGCCGGAATCCTTGAGGTTGAGCGCATGGGCGCGGCCCTGCGAGCCGTAGCCGATGATGGCGACCTTCTTGCCCTTGACGAGGTTCAGATCGGCATCGCGATCGTAGTAGACACGCATTTCGTTTCCCTTCCTTAGGTTGAATCAAGACGTAGAGTTGTTTGTCGAAAGCCCGGAAACGCAAAACGCCGTCATCCTCGGGCTTGTCCCGGGCATGGCGTCGCCCTGGTGCGAAGCGCGCAGCCTCACCGGTTCACCGCATACAACGCCAGAAACTGCTGCGTGGCCCGCCGCGCGTCGCGCCCGATCTCCGGATCGGACAGCTTCAGCGTGTCGCCGAGCAGGAGCCTGATCTGCACGTCGCGCCCGACCAGCCCGAAGAAGGTGCGGAACGCGGTCTCGGCATCGTCGAAGGCGAGCAGCCCGGCCTCGCGCGCCGCCTCCAGCAGCGGCTTCATCCGCTCGCCGATCGCAAAGCGCCCGTTGGCGAGCACGATCTGCCCGAGATTGTCCTTGTCGGAGGCCGCATGCGCCACCGCGACGCGATTGAGCGCGATCGAGGTGCGGCTCGAGATCACACGCAGCCAGTTGGCGGCAAAGGCTTCGAGGCTCGCGCGCAGCGCGCCGGCGTCGAGGCGGGCCCGGTCGTAGCTGCCGGCCCTCACCTTCGAGGCCTGCCAGCGCACCGTCGCCGCCAGCAGCCCGTCACGGTCGCCGAACCATTTGTAGAGCGTCTCCTTGGAACAGGAGGCGCGCCGCGCCACGGCATTCATCGTCAGCGTGTCGCCGCCTTCCACGAGCAGCGCCAGCACGGCATCGAGCACCTGCCGCTGCCGTTCCGTCGGCGCCTCGTCCGCCCCATCGTCTGCAAGTGCCTGCATCATGTCCGGCTGCCGTACCGTACGTTACGGTTCGGTGCTGTAGCGCCGTTGCGGCCCCGGCGCAAGGGCCGGCGTTCAGGCGGGCCTGACAATGCCGAGCTCGACCAGGCTGCGCGCCGAGGCCAGCAGCGCCTCCTCGACCGCGCGCGGCTGCCAGCCGAGCACGCGCCGCGCCTTCGCGTTCGATGCGTTCCGCGGCCGTCCCAGCTCGGACAGCGCCATCCGCGCGGCAGGAACGAACGGGGCGGCGGCGCGGATCAGCCAGTCCGGCATGACGGCGGTCGGCACCCGCCGCCCCGGCTGGCCGGCGGCCGCGCCGAGGCCGTCCCTGAGAATGCGGCCAATCTCCGCGAAGGTGACGAAATCGCCGCCGACGGCGAGAAAGCGCTCCCCTGCGGCGGCCGGGCTGGTCATCGCGCGCAAATGCAGGTCGGCCACGCAGCGCACGTCGACGGCCCCGAACCAGATACGCGGCACCGCCGGCAGCGCGCGCGTCAGCAGCAGCCGCACGATTTCGACCGAGGTCGAGAGATCCGGTCCCAGCGCGGGGCCGAATATGCCGACCGGGTTGACGGCGGCAAGCTCCAGCCCGCCGCCCTCGCGCGCGATGAAATCCCAGGCCGCGCGCTCAGCCAGCGTCTTCGATTTCGGATAGGCGGCGACCCCGGGGCCATGAATGTCGGTCCAGTCCGTCTCGTCGAAGGGCGCCGATCGTTCGGCATGCCCGTAGCCGATCGCGGCGAAGGACGAGGTCAGCACCACGCGCCTGACGCCGCCGTCGCGCGCCGCCCTGAGCGCCCGCAACGTGCCCTCGCGGGCCGGCCGGACCAGTTCGTTCTCGTCCTTCGGCTGCTGCCTCGGAAAGGGCGAGGCGACATGCAGCATGTAGGTGCAGCCCTCGACGGCCTCGGCCCAGCCGCCATCGGCCAGCAGATCCGCTTCGGCAAAGCCCAGCCGGTCGCCGGGCTCCGCGCCGGCGGCGCGAACCAGCGCGCGCACGTCTGCCTCGCGTTTCAGCGAGCGGACCGTGGTGCGCACCCGGTAGCCTTCGTTCAGGAGCCGGGCGATGCAATGCGCGCCGACGAAGCCGGACCCGCCGGTCACCAGAACCAGATCGCCGCTCATTGCCCGCCCGTCTCCCTCGAAGCCCGTCGCCGACAGATAGGGCGGAAAGCGCTGCCTGTCATCGCCCCGCCTTGCCGGGAGCCGCCGACCCGTCCCTGACGGCCGCGGCGGACCCGGCACCAGGGTCGACGATCGTGCCGGCGACCATCGATGCCAGCAGGCGGGGCGCCGGCGGCACCCGCGCGAGCGTCGCCACCAGCGTATCGCGCAGGAAGGGAAGCACCCGGCCGTCCGACTGGTAGAACGGCGTGAACAGCCGGGACAGCGCCTGAAAGGTGCGCACATGCCAGCGCCGCGCGCGGCAATAGGCCGCGAGCGCGGCGGTGATCTCGCGTTCGGCGGCAAGACCCGCCGCCAGCGCTGCCGCGTCCAGCAACGCCATGTTCGCGCCCTGCCCGAGCTGCGGGCTGGTCGAATGGGCCGCATCGCCGATGAAGGCGATCGCCCGCCCGGCCGGGCAGGCCAGCGTGTGATGACCATAGCGCGCCAGCGTCAGCTCGTCGAAGCCGGCGATCTGGTCGGTATAGGCGGCCGCCTCGGGCCAGTGATGCACGACGCCGGCTTTCCACGCCTCCAGGCCGGCGGCTTTCACGCGCTCGGCATCGGCCGGCTTCAGGCTCCAGAAGAAAGCCGCCATCTCGCGCCCGCCCGGCGCGACCCTGCCGATCGGCAGCACGCCGATCATCACGCTGGCGCGGCGGTAGCGCTGCTCCAGCGCGTGCCCGTCGAAGCCCTCCCCGCGCCAGTCGAGCGAGGCCCAGAAGGCGCCGTAGGCGAGCGGTCTCGGCTCGGCCGGCACGCGGGCCAAGCCGCGCAGCGCCGAGCGCGCCCCGCTTGCGTCGACCACGAGGTCGAACGTGCCGACCCGCCGCGCCTGCGCATCGACCGGCGCCGGCCGGCCGGCGGCGAGGTCGAGGCCGCGGATGTCGCAGCCGGTGCGGATCTCGATCCCTTCGGCCCCGACCGCGCGGTGCAGCACGCCAAACAGCGCCGCCCGATGCACCGCCAGCCCGTGGAGGCCCGCCCCCAGCGCGCGATAGCGCACGTCGAGCACCGTGCGCCCGCTCGCAGCATCGGCGCCGTAAAGCCGGTCGATGCGGGCGCCAAGCGCCGAGATCTCGTCGCGCAGGCCAAGGGCGGCCAGCACGGCGAGCCCGGTCGGCTGCAGGATCAGGCCGGAGCCGAGCGGCTTCGGCTCCCCGAATCGCTCGACGACGACGACCCGATGGCCGGCGCGATGCAGGAAAAGCGCCGCGGCCAGCCCGGCCGGGCCGGCGCCGACAATGCCGATCTCGAGTTTCTTCAAGCCCCCTCGCCCTTTTCGAGCACGATACGCCGGCTCGTGCCGACATTGGCAATGAAAGCCTCGTCGTGGCTGACGATCAAGAGCGCGCCGTCATAGCCGCGCAACCCCGCCTCGACCGCCTCGATCGCCGCGATGTCGAGATGGTTGGTCGGCTCGTCGAGGATGAGCAGCGCCGGCGGCGCGGCGCCGCCCAGGACGCAGGCAAGCCCTGCCCGTAGCTTCTCGCCGCCCGAAAGCGCCCCGGCCGGCTGCAGAGCAGCGTCGGCCCGGAACATGAAGCGCGCCAGCGCGGCCCGGCAGGCATTGACGTCCGCCTCGGGATTGAGCCGGCGAAAATTGGCGAGGAGCGTGGCGTCCGGCTCGAGCAGGCCCACCTCCTGGTCGAGCAGGGCGAACGGCACGCGCATCTCGACCGTGCCGGTCCACGGCGCCAGCCGGCCGGCGAGAAGCGCGAGCAGGGTCGTCTTGCCGGCGCCGTTCGGCCCGGTGACCGCGACGCGCTCCGGCCCCGTGATCTGCATCGAGAACCCGGACAGGACCGGCCGACCGGGTTCGTAACCGGCCGTCACGTCGTCCAGCCGCGCCACGACGCGCCCGGCGGGCAGCCCCGTCGGAGCGAGCGAGACGGAGAGCGGTTGCAGCACTTCGATGCGCGCCCGCGCCGTGTCGGCGGCCTCGCGCGCCTGCTCGCGGCGCCGCGCGTCGAGGCGCATCGCCTCGGCGCGCGTCTCCTGTGCCCTGCGCTTCAGCCCGCCGGCGACGATCTTCGGCATGTCGCCGCGCGCGGCCTTGCGCCGTCCGTCCCCGTCGCGGCGATCCTGCTTCTCGGCACGCTCCTGCGCGGCCCGGGCAAGGTGCGCGGCCTCCTTCTCGGCCGTCGCGAGATCGTGGCGGGCCGCCGCCAGCTCGACCGCCTTGCGCTCGCGATAGGCGCTCCAGTTGCCGCCATAGCGCGTCGCGCCCAATGTCGTCAGTTCCACGATCGCGTCCATCGTGTCGAGCAGCTCGCGATCGTGGCTGACGACGATCGCGCCCGCCCGCCAGCCGGACAGCAGCGCAGCCACCGCCGCGCGGCCCTCCCGGTCGAGATTGTTGGTCGGCTCGTCGAGCAGCAGGAAATCCGGCTCCCCGAAAACCAGCGCGGCAAGCGCGGCCCGCGTCCTCTGCCCGCCCGAGAGCCGGTCGAGCCGGGTGTCGGGCCCGGCCGCGAGCCCCACCCGCGCCAGCGCCGCCTCCATCCGCGCATCCAGCGTCCAGTCGGCCTCGGCGAGCTCGGCGGCGTCGGCCTCGCCGCGTCCCGCCTTCCGCAGCAGGGCGAGCGCCCGCCGCGCGCCGAACAGATCGGCCACCGTCTCGTCCGGCGCAGGCGTCAGGCTCTGGCGCAGGATGCCGAGCCGTCCCTGCACCGCTATGCTGCCGGCCGCCGGGACGAGCTCGCCGGCAATCAGGCGCAGCAGCGTCGTCTTGCCGACGCCGTTGCGGCCGACGAGACCGGCGCGTTCGCGCTGGAAGGTCAGGCTGATGTCTTTGAAAAGCGGGCTGCCGTCCGGCAGGAACCAACTGACGCCGGCAAGCGTGATCGATACGGACATGATCTCTCCGATGGCAATGCGGTAAGGCCTGCTGTCGGTTGGAAAATCACATCGTCGCGTATCTCCTGCCCTGTCTGGATGCCGACATAGGTCGGCACGGGCGTTCTGGCAAGCGCCCGTCAGCCGGCCCGCGCCGAATCCGCCGTCGAAACGGTTTCGCCGCGGTCGCAAAGGCTCTAAACCAGCGGCATCCGACCAAACGCATCCCGGACCCGCCGTGAACACCACCGTCACCGAACGCTTCCTCCGCTACGTCGCGATCGACACCCAGTCCGATCCCCGCTCGGCCACGCAGCCCTCGACCGGAAAACAGAAGGACCTCGGCCGGCTTCTGGTCGAGGAGCTGCTGGCCATCGGGCTGGCCGATGCGCATCTCGACGAACATGGCAACGTCTATGCGACCGTGCCGGCCAACACCGGCAAGACGGTGCCCGTCATCTGCCTTTGCGCCCACATGGACACCGCGCCCGATTTCAGCGGCAAGGGCGTCCGGCCGCAGATCGTCGGGAACTACCGGGGCGGCGATATCCGGCTTCCCGGCGATCCGGGACAGGTGATCCGCGCCGCCGACAATCCCGAGCTCGCCGACCAGATCGGCAACGACATCATCACCTCCGACGGCACCACCCTGCTGGGCGCCGACGACAAGGCCGGCGTCGCCGAGATCGTCGCGGCCGCGCAGGTGCTGATGGAAAACCCCGGCATCCGCCACGGCAAGCTGCGGCTCCTGTTCACCACCGACGAGGAGATCGGCCGCGGCGTCGACAAGGTGGACCTCGAAAAGCTCGGCGCCGATTTCGCCTATACGCTCGACGGCAGCACGGCCGGCTCGATCGAGACGGAGACGTTCTCGGCCGACCGGGTCGACATCGCCGTCACCGGCGTCGCGATCCACCCCGGCTTCGCCTTCGGCAAGATGGAGAACGCCATCAGGATCGCAGCCGCGATCGTCGCGCGGCTGCCGGGGGATATGGCGCCGGAAACCACGCAGGGGCGGCAGGGGTTCCTGCACCCGACCGACATGGCCGGAACGATGGAGAAGGCGACGATCAGCCTGATCGTGCGCGACTTCGACGACACCGGCCTGGCCGAAAAGGAAGCGCTGCTGGAGGCGATCGTCCGCGACGTCCTCGGGCAATGGCCCGGCTCGGCCTACACCTTCACCGTGACCGAGCAGTACCGCAACATGAAGAGCGTGCTCGACCGCACACCCGAGATCGTCGACCATGCGGTGGAAGCCGTGCGCCGCGTCGGCCTGACGCCGGTGCTGGGCAGCGTGCGCGGCGGCACGGATGGCTCGCGGCTGTCGCATATGGGCCTGCCCTGCCCCAACATCTTCGCCGGCGGCCATGCCTTCCATTCGCCGCTCGAATGGGTGAGCCGGCAGGACATGGAGAAGGCGGTCGCCACGATCGTGGAGCTCGCGAGGATCTGGGAGGAGCGGGCGTAGGGTCCGCACTTGCCCCTCATTTCCCTGCCGGGATTTTTTCCCCGCAGGGGAGTAAAGGAAGCCGGCGGCAACGCCGGCGCTCCGCCCCCGCCCCGTCCTTCACGAGCGGTGAGCGACAAATTCCCGGCCGCTACCGCCCCAGCGCCGCGAGGAATCGCCGCACGGTTCCGGCCATGCCGTATTCCAGCGCATCGGCCGTCAGCGCATGGCCGATCGACACTTCGGCAAGCTGCGGCACGGCCTTTGCGAGCGCCGGCAGGTTGGCGACAGTGAGGTCGTGCCCCGCATTCACCGCGAGCCCTGCCGCACCCGCCAGCCCGGCCGTTTTCACGAGCTTTTCCAGCTCTCTGGCCGCCTTTCCGGAATCTGAGTGGCAGCTACCGTAAGGCCCTGTGTAGAGCTCGATCCTGTCCGCGCCGGTGGCTTTCGCCGCCGCGATCTGCGCCTCGGAGGCATCGGGGTCGGCGAACAGGGAAACGCGCGCTCCGCCTTTCTTCAGCCGCGCCACGACCGGCTTCAGCATGTCCCCGTCGGCAATGAAGTTCCAGCCATGATCGGAGGTCGGCTGCGCCGGATCGTCGGGCACCAATGTCACCTGTTCCGGCTGGGCGGCCTCCACCAGCGCGAGGAAATCCCCGGTGGGATAGCCCTCGATGTTGAATTCGGCCTGCGGGAACTCGTCGTCGATCAGCGCCCGCAGCGCGGGCACGTCCGCGCGCCGCACATGCCGCTCGTCCGGACGCGGATGCACGGTCAGCCCGTGCGCGCCGGCGGCGAGCGCGATCCGGCCGAGCCCGGTCACGCTCGGCCACGGCAGGTCGCGACGGTTGCGAAGCATGGCAATCGCGTTGAGATTGACCGACAGGTTGGCGGGCATTGGCTCTCGATCCGGCTGTGTCGGGAGCACCTATAGCGCGGGAGCCGGGAACAGGAAGGGCCTTTCGTGTGTTCCAGCCTGCGCGCCTCGCGCGCGCGCCGGCCAGATCGCACCCGGAGCAGACCATGCGCCCGCTCGACATCGTCCCCGCCATCCGCCGCCTCGAGACCGACAGGAGCGACCTGCTCGCCATCGAGATCGCGGGCCCGGTGACAGGGGCCGACGTGGAAAATCTCTACGGCCTGCTCGAAGGCGCGTTCGCGCTGAGCCCCCGCATCGACCTCCTGGTCCGCTGGCCGGCCGGCGGCGAGGTCGAATGGGGCGCCGTCGCCGCCGCAACCCTGCGCGCGGCACGCGACGACACCGCCCGCCATGTCGGGAAATGCGCAGCCATCGGCGCCCGCGGCGACGTCTCGGCGCTACTGAAGCGTTTCGTCGGGCCGGTCGGCGAGGTCCGCCGCTTCGCCGCCACCGACGAGGAAGCGGCCTGGGCCTGGGTCGGCGCCCGCGGGACGGCCGGCGGGCCGTAGCCGGGTCCCCACAGCGCTTCCTGTTTTGATGGGCTCGAAATAGACGCCCCAAATGGTTGATCTGTCGCGTTTCCGAATCGAACAGGTGGTGTCCGCTTGTTCCGGAAACGCTCTACCGCACGATCGTCAGCCGCTCCGCGGCGCGGGTGATCGCCGTATAGAGCCAGCGCTGGCGCGTGTCGCGGAAGGCGAAGCTTTCGTCGAACAGCACCACCTTGTCCCATTGCGAGCCCTGCGCCTTGTGCACCGTCAGCGCATAGCCGTAGTCGAAATCGTCGAAGCGCTTCTTCTGCTGCCAGGGAATGTCGGCATCGGGATCCTCGAACGCCGCCTTGAGCAGCTTGATCTTGGCCACGCCCCTGTCGGGATCGTCCTCTTCCGGCGAGACGAGCAGGTTGATGCCCGGCTTCACGGTCTCGCGCGCAGACGTCATCACCTTCCACAGCGAGCCGTTGAGCAGCCCCTTGGCCGCGTCGTTGCGCAGGCACACGAGCTTGTCGCCGGCCTGCGGATAGGCGGCCGAAAAACCCTTCAGCTCGCGCAGCCGGCGGTTGTAGCGCTTGCGCGTCCTGTTGGTGCCGACAAGGACCTGGTCGGCCTCGAGCACGAGGTCCTGCGTGACCTCGTCGCGCCCGATGACGCGCGCGGTGCCGAAGTCGCCCTTCGCGAACTCGCGCCCCTCGCGCACGTCCATCGCAAGCCGGATGATCGGATTGTCCCGCGCCTGCCGGTGGATCTCGGTCAGCAGATGGTCGGGCTCGTGCTCGGTGAAGAAGCCGCCGCCCGAGATCGGCGGAAGCTGCGCCGGGTCGCCGAGCACGAGGATCGGCGTGCCGAAACTCATCAGGTCGCGGCCGAGCTCCTCGTCCACCATCGAGCATTCGTCGATGATGACGAGCTTCGCCCTGGCGAGCGGGCTCTGCCGGTTGATCGAAAAAGTCGGCGACATCGAGGTCCTGCCGGTGGCCTCGTCCTCCACCGCCTCCTCGCCGCGCGGCCGGTAGATCAGCGAATGGATGGTGCGCGCATTGGTGGCGCCCTTCGAGCGCAGCACCTGCGCCGCCTTGCCCGTGAAGGCGGCAAACTGCACCTGCCCGTCGACATGGCTCGCGAAGTGGCGGGCCAGCGTCGTCTTGCCCGTTCCCGCATAGCCGAACAGGCGGAAAATCTGGGTCTGGCCATCCTTCAGCCAGCGCGCCACGGCGGTCAGAGCCGCGTCCTGCTGCGGGGAAAACTGCATCAGACCGAGAGACCGGATTCGCCCGGAGAAGGCAAGGCCGGCGTCATCCCAGGTCGGTCTGGGAAAAATCATTGCCCTTGTAGAGCAATTTGATGCCATGCCTCTTTGCGATCGCGTAGGCGAAGCAATCGCCGAGATTGAGCTGGGCGGGATGCCCCGACCCCTTGCCGAAGCGCTCGAAGGCCGCGAGAGCCAGCAATTGAGCCTCCTCGTCGACGGCGACAACGGTGATATGCGCGCGTTGCAGAAAAAGCAGCAATCCGTGGAGCGCATTCCCGAGGCTCGTTTCCAAAACCCGCCGTATCGCAAGGACAGCCTCGAAAATGGCCACCGGTGTCGTCAACCGGGTCGGGCTGGCTTCCAGGCGGCTTGCGAGCGCCGGGCCTTCGGGCTCGTCGAGAACGATGGCCACCAGAGCGGAGGCATCGACCAGCATCACCTCTCCTCCGTTCCGGTCCCGTCATGCCCCGACAACGCGTCGAAAAACGCTTTGTCGGCAGACAGGCCGGTCCTCGGATAGCTGGCAAACATCGCCCTGATGTCGGCGGTCTCGTCCCACAGGGACCTGTTGCCCCGATGGCGGCGCAGCGCATCCTTCACCGCATCCCTTATCGCGGTCGTGATCCCTACGCGGCGCGCTTCAGCGAGTTCACGGACGAGCATGTCGGTTTCCTCGTCTTTGACGTGTATCACCATCTTATATACAACCATGGATATTTATGTAAAGTCATTTTACGATATATAAAATGAGAACACAAGAAGAACATGTGCGATTCGAAGCGCATATACGGGCGCGCGTATGAAAAGACGCACGGAGACGGCATCCCGGCCTCGTCGCCCGGTTGCGGTTGCCCCTTCCCGGTGCGGGCTAGGCCCCTATGCGAGCATCGGCCACAGCGAGGCGGCCAGGAGCACGCCCATCGCAATGTTGAACCATTTGAGCCGCACGGGGTCCGACAGGAAGCCGCGCAAGGAGGTACCGAAGGCGGCCCAGCTCGAGACGCAGGGCAGGTTGACCACGCCGAAGGCGAGCGCGACCAGAAGCACCGAGGCAAACGGCGCCTCGGCGCTGGTATAGAGCGCCATCGCGGTGACGGCCATAACCCACGCCTTGGGATTGACCCACTGGAACGCGGCCGCCTCCAGAAAGCTCATCGGGCAGCCCGACGACCCGCCCTTGTCGGCCATCGAGCGCGACATGGCGATCCGCCAGGCGAGAACGACGAGATAGACCGCCCCGGCAGCTTTCAGCCCGAGACCGAGCTGCGGATAGGCCGTCAGCACGGCGCCCAGCCCGAGCCCCACGGCCAGCAGGAGCACGACGAAGCCGATGCCGATCCCCAGCATGTGCGGCACGGTGCGGCAGAAGCCGAAATTCACCCCCGAGGCGAGCAGCATCACATTGTTGGGGCCCGGCGTGATCGAGCTCACGAAGGCGAAGACGAGCAGCGCCAGGAACGCATCGGCCGACATGAGTGACATCCCGATTTTCTCGCCGGATATGCCGAACGCGGGGCCGGCGGGTTGCCGGCCGGATCGGCCGCTGCACGGCGCAGCGCGCCGCACAGGAAAAGCGGACGGGCCGGAAAGGGCCGGTCAGGCGTGCGCGTTTACATTCCTTCCGCGCCGCGGTTCAGCGCCGCGACGCCGGTGCGGCATACCTCGACCAGGCCGAGCGGCTTCATGATGGCGATGAACTGCTCGATCTTCGAGACGCGCCCGGTGATCTCGAAGATGAAGTGCTCGGTATTGGCATCGATCACGCTGGCCCGGAACGCATCCGCCAGCCGCAGCGCCTCGACCCGCCTCTCGCCGGTGCCGGCGACCTTGACCATGGCGAGCTCGCGCTCCAGCGGCCGTTCCTGGCCGCGCTCGCGCGCCACCACCGTCAGGTCGAACACCCGGTGGACCGGCACGATGCGCTCGAGCTGGTTCTTGATCTGCTCAAGCACGTGCGGCGTGCCGCGCGTGACGATGGTGATGCGCGACTGGTGCTTTTCGTGTTCGGTCTCCGAGACCGTCAGGCTGTCGATATTGTAGCCGCGGCCGGAGAACAGGCCGATGACGCGGGCGAGCACGCCCGGCTCGTTGTCGACCAGCACCGACAGCGTGTGCCGCTCCGGCGTCTGCGTGTCCTTGGCGATGAAATAGGCCGATCCGGTCGGCTGAAGCTGCGCGTTCATGGTTGTCTTTCTCAAGCGTAGGTCTGGGGTATCCGCACGGGAATCCTGCCTCGGTTTACACCAGCTCCCGGCCCCTGGCGTCGATGGCGGTGGCAACGGCCTCGTCGCTCGCCTCGTCCGGCAGCAGCATCTCGTTGTGCGCCTTGCCCGACGGGATCATCGGGAAGCAGTTGGCGAGGTTGGCGACCCGGCAGTCGAAGATCACCGGTTTCTTCACCGCGATCATCTCTGCGATCGCCGCGTCGAGGTCGCCCGGCTTCTCGCAGCGTATGCCATGCCCGCCATAGGCTTCAGCCAGCTTGACGAAGTCCGGCAGCGCCTCCGTGTAGGAGTGCGACAGCCGGTTGCCGTGCAGCAATTGCTGCCACTGGCGCACCATCCCCATATACTGGTTGTTGAGGATGAAGATCTTGATCGGCGCGTCGTGCTGCACCGCCGCGCTCATCTCCTGGATCGTCATCAGGACCGAGGCGTCGCCGGCAATGTCGATGACCAGGCTGTCGGGGTGCGCGATCTGGACGCCGAGCGCTGCCGGCAGGCCGTAGCCCATCGTGCCGAGCCCGCCGGAGGTCATCCAGCGGTTCGGTTGCTCGAAGCCGTAGAACTGCGCCGCCCACATCTGGTGCTGGCCGACCTCGGTGGTGATGAAGGTGTCGCGGTCCCTGGTCGCCTCGTAGAGCCGCTCGATGGCGAATTGCGGCATGATGACGTCGGCGCTCGCCTTGTAGGCGAAGGAATTGCGCGCGCGCCATTTCCCGATCTGCTCCCACCAGCCGGAGAGGCCCTTCCTGTCGGCCCTGACGGTCGCCCGCCACAGCCGCACCATGTCCTCCAGCACATGACCGACGTCGCCGACGATCGGCACCTCGACCCGGACGTTCTTGTTGATCGACGATGCGTCGATATCGACATGGATCTTGCGGGAGTTGGGCGAGAACGCGTCGAGCCGGCCGGTGATGCGGTCGTCGAAGCGCGCGCCCAGGCACAGCATGACGTCGCAATCGTGCATGGCCATGTTGGCCTCGTAGCTGCCGTGCATGCCCAACATGCCGAGCCAGTTCTTGCCCGAAGCCGGATAGGCGCCCAGCCCCATCAGCGTCGAGGTGATCGGAAAGCCGGTCAGGTCGACCAGCTCGCGCAGCAGGTGGCTGGCCTCCTTGCCGGAATTGACGACCCCGCCGCCCGAATAGATCACCGGGCGCTTCGCCTGCGCCATCAGCTCGATGGCCGCCTTGATGCGGTCGGCGTCGCCCTGCACCTTCGGCTGGTAGGAGGGGCGCGGCGCCGTCTGCGGCGGCGTGTAGGTGCCGCGCGCGAACTGGACGTCCTTGGGGATATCGACCACCACCGGCCCCGGCCGCCCGGTCGTGGCCACGTGGAACGCCTCGTGGAGAGTGGCCGCGAGCTCGTCGACGTCCTTCACCAGCCAGTTGTGCTTGGTGCACGGCCGGGTGATGCCGACCGTGTCGCATTCCTGGAAGCCGTCCGAGCCGATCAGCGTCGTCGGCACCTGGCCGGTGATGCAGACCAGCGGGATCGAATCCATCAGCGCGTCCTGCAGCGGGGTGACGGCGTTGGTCGCCCCCGGCCCGGAGGTGACCAGCATGACGCCGGCCTTGCCGGTCGAGCGCGCATAGCCCTCGGCGGCGTGGCCCGCCCCCTGCTCGTGGCGCACCAGGATATGGCGGACGTCGTCCTGCTGGAACAGCTCGTCGTAGATCGGCAGGACGGCGCCGCCCGGATAGCCGAAAATATGCTCGACGCCGTTGTCGACCAGCGCCTGCACCACCATTTCCGCACCCGTCATCTCTCGCCGGCCGCTCTCGTTCTTTCCGCTGCTCATCGGTCTGTCCTGCCTTGTCCGCGCTGCCCGGCGCGATATTCGTCTAGTCGGGTTCTCGCCAATAAAAAAGGCTCCCGAGGGAGCCTGTCGTGCGCGCATGGGGTGCTGTCGCCCGGCGGTCACACCGCCTTGCCCATGCGCCGTCCTACGAGGATGATCGTCTTCATCATGGGCGCGGACAATAAGGGCATTGCGCGGGCCCTGTCAATCGGGCGCGACACGGCCGCCTCAGCAGCTTTCGCCATCGAGCGTCCCGGGATCGCGGAGCAGCGGCCAGTAGCTCAGCAGCCACGACAGGAAGGCGGCGGCCCAAAGCAGCGAGGCGAGCGCATAGGGCGGCCCCGGCAGGTGCTGCACGAGGCCGAGATCGGGCAGCACGCGCAGCAGCACCGCCGCGCCGCAGCAAAGCAACGCGATCTTCGCGCCGCGCGGAAAGACCAGCTTCTGGTTGGCGTGCAGCAGGCCGGCGATCGAGAAGACTGCCAGGACGCCCATGCCCAGCCCGCCCATGAAGGCCGTGTGCAGGCCCGGCACCTCGCCGAACGGGGCGCCGAGCCGGGCGGCGCCGACAAGAAGCAGCCCGCCTCCCGCGAAGGCGCTGGCCCCGGCGATCACCATGATCTCGGCGCGAAACGCCTCGCGCCCGACGAATGCCTCGGCGACACGATCCATGAAGGCGGCGCCCGCGGCGATCATCAGGAAGCCGCGCACCGCATCGGAAAGGCCGAGCAACTCTCCCGCGACGGCGATGGCGACCAGCCCGGAGGCGAGATGCCGGCGCCCGGGATGGGGGCGGAAGGGCGAGGTTTCCTCGCTCGGATCGAGGACGAGATTGGTGACGGGGATCGTGATGCGCGCCAGCGCCAGCCCGAGCAGGCCGAGAAAGACGAAGCCCGCGCAATGCAGGAGGAACTGCGCCAGCCCGGCATCCTCCACGAAGAAGGCGTAGGAGATGGCGAGCTGCGCGGCGAGCAGCGCCGAGATCCAGAACAGGAAAGCCAGCAGCCTGTCGGTGCGCTTGCGCAACGAGACCCGCGCCACATAGACCGCGAGCGCCAGGAGCCAGCCGGCATCGGCGGCCGCGCCCGGCAGGACGAGCGCATCGGCACCGAGGAAGCCGACCAGGCGGCCGACGCCCCACAATGCGGCAAGGCCGAACAGGCGCCGCCCCTGAAGCCTGGGCGTATCGGTCCATTCCGGCACCGCGGTGGTGATGAAGCCGAGAAGTGCGGCGCCGAACGCGCCGAAGATCATCTCGTGGGCATGCCACAGGCCGGGCGGGGTGGAACGCGCCAGCGGCAGGTCGAGGCCGAAGACCAGCACCCATTGCAGGGGCCAGATCGCGGCATAGAGCGCGCCGAGCGGAAAGAAGACGCGGAAGCCCTCGTCTCCCAGGACGTCGCGCAGGGAACGCAGGCGATGAGGCTCGGAAGGTGCGAGCACGCTCAGGCCACCCTGCGTTCGTCGACGTCGTGAATGTGGCGGAACAGCGGGTCCTCGTGAAGGAATGCCTGGACGGCGGCGAACACGGCGGCATCGTCCCGCTCTCCCGGCCGCCCGTCAAGCAGCCGCTCGCCGGCCACCCCGTCGCCGGCATGATCGAGCACCACGACGCGATGGGCGATGCGCGCCGCCTCGATCAGGTCGTGGGTAACGAAGAGCGCGGCGAAATGCGCGTCCCTGACCGCCTCGATGACGAGGTCCTGCATGCGCCGCTTGAGCGCGGCGTCGAGCGCCGTGAACGGCTCGTCGAAGAAGACGAAATCGGGTTCCACCGCCAGCGCGCGGGCGATCGCGACGCGCTGGCGCATGCCGCCGGACAGCTCGACCGGATATTTGTCGAGGTCGACGGCCTCGAACGCCGCCCTGGCCGCCGCCGCCTCGGCGCGGACGCGCCGCTCGCGGCGCCCGGCACCCGACAGCCGCAGCGGATAGGCGATATTGTCGCGCGCCGTCGCCCAGGGCAGCAGGCGCGGCTCCTGGAACACCATGGCGTGGCGCCGGTAGCCGGCCGCCACGGTGCCGCGCAGCGGCTCGACGATGCCGGCCGCGATGTGGACCAGCGTGCTCTTGCCGCAGCCGGACGGCCCGACGAGCGCCACCACCTCGCCCGGCGCGACGGCAAGGTCGATATGGTCGAGCACGGTGCGGCCGAAATAGGCGTGGCCGACGCGTGCGAGCGAGAGGGCCGGCGCGCTCACCGCTTGACGCCCCACGGCCGCGCCGCCGCCCGCCAGCGCTCGAACTCCGAGCGGACCGGATGCACGATGCCGTATTCGACGGCGATCAGCGCCGCGACGGCGATCGACACCCAGGCGAGCGCGCCGGCCACGTCCAGATTGGCGCGGCTGCGCGCCAGCTCTCCGCCGATGCCGCCGACATTGGCCAGCAGCTCGGCCATGACGGCCACCTTGAAGCCCATGCCGAGCGCCACCACCAGCGCCGGAAACAGATGCGCCGCGACATGGCGCAGGCCGAGCGTCGTCAGCCGCCGGACCGGCCCGGCGCCGAAGGCGCGCGCCATGTCGTCGAGGCCGCGGTCGCGCGTCATCACGCCTTCGGCGACCCCGACGAAGACCAGCGGCGCGGCCGCGACGAGGATGGTGAAGATCACGGTGCCGTCGGTGGAGCCGAACCAGATCATCGCAAGCACGATCCAGGCGATCGGCGGCACGCCGAGCAGCACCGTCACCAGCGGCCGGGCCAGCCTCAGCGTCGCCGGCGAATAGCCGGCGGCCAGGCCGAGCGCGGCGCCGATCGCCGCCGACACCGCGAAACCCTCGACCGCGCGCCGGCCGGTCAGCAGCGCGACCTGCCACGCATCTGGGTCGGAAAGGATCGCAAACCCCGCCGCCAGCGTATCGAGCGGCGCCGGCAGGATGAATTCGCCATAGGCCTCGTGGCCGGCCTGCCACAAGGCCGCCAGCAAGGCCAGCGCAGCGATCCCCGACCACGCCGACCAGAGAAAGCTCCCCGTCCGGCCGAGCCGGGACAGCGCTGCGCTCATCACCGCCTCAGAGGTAGAAGTCGTCGTCCGGCAGCTTGCCGCCGATCAGAGCGGGGTCGGTGTCCGACAACGTCGTCAGCATGGATTCGATCTCCCCGCGCGCGGCTGAAGCCCGCGTCGCCACGAGGTTCGACGTCGCGACCGAAGCCGCAATCACCGGGGCAGGCATTTCCAGCCCCTCCGCGGCGTCGGCCGCCGCCGTGTCGGGCGCGGCGTTGACCGCGGCGGCCGCCTTCTCCAGCCCCTCCTGCAACGTGTCGGCAACGCCGGCGCTGCTCTCGATGAAGGCGTTGGTGAGCGCCAGGCCCGCCTGCGGCAGCACCGGCTTTCCGCCGCTCACCTCGCCCCAGGCCTTCTGGATGTCGATGACGCGGGCGATCGTCTTGCCGGCGCCCTTGGCACGGATGATCGCAGCCGAGATCGCAGGCTCCGGCGCCAGCACGGCGTCGACCCGGCCGGCCAGCAGCATCTGGATCGCTTCGACCGGCGAGCCGACCGTCTCCACGGTCAGGTCCGTGCCGGCCGTCAGCTTCTCGTGCTTGAGGAGCCGCGCCACGACCAGATCCGGCATGTCGTTGCGGAACGGCACGGCGAGCGTCTTGCCCTTGAGGCCGGCGAAGCCAGAGACGGCCGTATCGGCGGAGATGACGTAGAGCAGGCCGTTGGTCATCACGTTGAGCAGCTTTAGCGGAAAGCCCCGGTTGTAGAGGGTGGCCGCCACCTGCACCGGCAGCACGACCGCCTGCATCGTGCCCGAGGTGAGGCCCGCGCGCATCTCGTCCGGATTGCGCCAGACCTTGAAGTCGACCTTGTCGGCGACGCCGGCCAGCGCGCCGGAGGCGGCGGCGTGCGCGAGCGTGATCGAGGGACCCGCGGGCGGGCCGTAGAGCGTGAGTTCGGCCAGCGCCGCCGCCGAAGCGCCGCCGGCCGTCGCACCCAACAACGGCAGCGCCGCGGCGCTCCCCATCCCGGCAAGCACGGCGCGGCGATCGATGGAGGTGGAAAAGGGGCTGGATCTCGACATGAACGGCTCCTGGGATGGCGCCGTCGGCACGGAAAGGCGCGGCGGCTTCTAAAACTGGAACATTATATTCCACTTTTATCGCGATCAAATGCAGGAATCAACGGGGCCGGCGGGTGCGACAATCGGCAGCAAGGCCGCCGGCAACCGGGCTGGGTCGCCGACAGAAAGACCCCGGGGGAGCCTGCCATGCGCACGGGCCGCACCGGCCGGCGGTCGCTTCGCCGGCGCGTGCGTCGTCGGACGGGGGAGGATGATCCCCGTCGCGGGGGCGAAGCTTGCGCGGGCGCTACCGGTCGGACGGCGCGACGCTTTCGCGGGGCTAGCAGGACGGACCGAGGTCGCGCGAGCCCGGCATATAGGCGACCGCGAAGTTCGGCCGCGCCTGAATGCGGGCATACCAGTCGCCGACGCGCGGCAGGTCGGCCCACATCTTCGCCAGCCCCAGATCCTCCATCCGCACGACGGTCGGCGTGATCGAGACGTCGGCCAGCGAATAGGCCTCGCCGTTGAGCCATGGCCCTTCGGCCAGCGAGCGGTCCATGCGCTCTAGCGACTGGCGCAGCCGGTCGAGCGCCTCGGCCACCGCCTCCTGCGGAAAGCCGCCGCGGCCCATGCGCTGGTAGAAGTGCTTCCTGAGCGGCAACCGTTCCGTATAGGCGATGAACTGCTCCTCGCTCATCTGCGACCAGATCGGCACGAAATAGGCGTTGAACGAGGGCACGCGGATCGACGGCGTCGGCACCTCGTCGATATATTGCCGCCATGCCCGCATGCGGGCCCGCGCCTTGGAGTCGGCAGGCCGCACCGGGGTGTCGGGAAAGACCTCGTCCAGATATTCGTTGATCACCGAGCTATCGATGATCGGGTCTCCGTCGTGGACCAGCGTCGGCACCACCCCGTTCGGATTGAGCTTCAGGTATTCGGCCGTCAGGTGCTGCGCATCGGCGAAGACGATCGGCCGCGACGTCCACGCCAGCTCTTTCTCGGCGAGCACGAGCCTCACCTTCTGGCTGCAGGTCGAAATGGGCGAGTGGTAGAGTTCGAGCACGTCATCCTCCCGGGCGAGACGCGCCGAGTTAAGCAGCCGGCGCGGCGCGGCGGAAATGAAATGTGCTTATCGCGGCCATGCCGAACCGGTATGGTCCGCCCATGGATCTGCGGCTTCTCGAACAGTTCGTCCAGGTCTGCGAGGCGGGCAGCCTGACCCGCGCCGCGGAGAAGCTGGCCTGCACCCAGCCGGCGCTGACGCGCCAGATGCTGAGGCTCGAGCGCCAATTGAACGCGCAGCTTCTGGTCAGGAGCTCGCGCGGCGTCGAGACCACCCAGGCCGGCGCGCGGCTTCTGGAGCACGCTCGGCCGCTGCTCGACCATGTCCGCCGGGTGCAGGCCGAGCTCGACAATCTGAAGCGCGAGCCGGCCGGCGAGGTCTCGGTCTGCCTGCCGACCTCCTTCCACGACGTCGTCACGCTGCCGCTCGTCTCGGATGTCCGCCGCGCCCTGCCGCTGGTCAGGCTGCGCATATTGGAGGCGATGGACGCCGCGCTGCGCGAGGAGATCGCCGCCGGCGTCGACATCGGCGTCACGATGCACGACCCCGACCGCACCATCGAGGGCGCCGGACCGATTCCGCTCGGCGAGGACGCGCTGGTGCTCTATGGCCGTCCCGGCGCCTTCCCGGCCGGTGCGCCGGTCCACCTGCTGCAGCTTCGCGGCCTGCCGCTCATCCTGCCTTCGGGCCGCAATCATATGCGCGAGAAGCTGGCGCGGCTGGCCGGCCGCCACGGCGTCGCGCTCGACATCGTCATGGAGGTCGACACGGCTGGCCTGATCACCGATCTCGCCCGCCGCGGCGAGGGCTTTTCGGTGACGCCGCGCATGGCGCTGAAGCCGGCCGGCGACGACGGTCTGGAGTATTGGCCGATCGCCGGCGCCGGCGTCGCCTGGGCCGCCTATGTCCGCGACACGCGCCGCCGGTCCCCTGCCGTCGCAGCCGTCGCCGCGCGGCTGGTGAGCCTGTGCCGGGGTCGCCTCGCCCTGCCGCCGCCATCCACTGCCGCAGCCGTCTCCGGCCTGTCCTGACCCCAGCCGGTGCGCGCCCCGCCGGCCGCTGACTTAACGCTCTCTCAACCATCCGCTCGAACGTGCCCTTAACCCTATGGGCGCATAGTGCGTCCGTTGGGGGATGCGAGGGTTGCAAATGTATATGGAACGCGGAGCCGTCCAGCCGGAGGCGACCGACCAGGAAAGGCGCGACGGCCGCCAGCCCGCCTCGCGGATCCTCGGCCGCGTCGTCCAGTGCGACGGCGCCCGCGCGACCATCGCCGCCTTCGTCGAAGGAGACGAGAGCGTCAGCGGCGCGACGTGGACGGTCGGCCGCATGATCTCGATCAATCTGAGCGAGACCCGCACGGTCGGCCTCGTCTACGCCGTCAACCGGCCCGGCCACGACTGGAGCGCGGACTCCGAGATCGCCATCGAGGTCAGCGTCGAGCTGATCGGCGAGGTGCGCGACGCCGGCGGCCGCCCCGTCTTCGACCGCGGCATCACCATCTATCCGCATATCGGCGCCGTCGCCCACCGCATCCGCGCGCGCGACCTGGAGGCCGTCTACGATCTCGGCGGCCGCAATTCGGTGCGCGTCGGCAACCTGTCCCAGGACGAGGCGATCGCCGCCTGCGTCGCCATCGACGACACGCTGAACCGCCATTTCGCCGTGGTCGGCACGACCGGCGTCGGCAAGTCGACCGCCGTCTCGCTCATCCTGCGCAAGGCCATCGCCGCACGGCCGGACCTGCGCGTGCTCATTCTCGACCCGCACAACGAATTCGCGTCCACCTTCGCCGACAAGGCGGTCCGCATCGATTCCAGGACGCTCGACCTGCCGTTCTGGCTGTTCCGGCTGGAGGAGCTGGTGGAGGTCCTGTTCCGCGGCCGCGAATCGGTGGCCGAGGAGGTGGAACTGCTGCGCGAGCTGATCCCGCAGGCCAAGCAGATCTTCCGCGGCGGCCCGACCGTCCAGCTCCGGCGGCCGAGCGAAGGCGGCATGACCGCCGACACGCCCGTGCCCTACCGCATGACGGACCTGCTGCGGCTGATCGACGACCGCATGGGCCTGCTGGAAACGAAGAACGAGCGCCCCCATTACCGCGCGCTGCGCATCCGCATCGACGCGGCCATGAACGATCCGCGCTACCGCTTCATGTTCAATTCGCGCCTGTTCGAGGACACGCTGCACCATACGGTCGGCAAGATCTTCCGCGTGCCCCACGAGGGCAAGCCGATCACCTGCCTCGAAATGGCGGGCATGCCGGGCGAGATCGTCAACTCCGTATGCTCGGTGCTGGCCCGAATCGCTTTCGACCTCGCCATGTGGAGCACGGGCAAGCTGAAGCTGCTGGTTCTGTGCGAGGAGGCCCACCGCTACATGCCGGCCGACCCGCGCCTCGGCTTTGCGCCCACCCGGCACGCGCTGTCGCGCATCGCCAAGGAAGGCCGCAAATATGGCTGCTATCTCGGCGTCGTCACCCAGCGCCCGGGTGAGCTCGACCCGACGATCCTGTCGCAGTGCTCGACCGTGTTCGCCATGCGGCTGGCCAACGAGCGCGACCAGGACATCATCCGCTCGGCCATCGCCGATTCCTCCGCCTCGACGCTGTCGTTCCTGTCCTCTATGGGCCAGCGCGAGGCGATCGCCTTCGGCGAGGGCGTAGCCACCACGATGCGCCTCAAGTTCGAGCGGCTGGAATCGCGCCAGATCCCCGGCTCTGCGGAAAAGGCGGGGCTCGCGCGCTACGACGCCGCGCAGGACGGCGAGGTCGACCTCGTCGACATCGTCCACCGCATGAGCAACGTGCCGCGGCAGCCCCAGTTGCCCGAGGACAATTCCGCCTACACAGACCCGCGCGTCTTCGGCGGCGACAGCATCCTGAAGCGCCCGCTCTCGCCCGAGCAGTTCGCCGAGCCCGAGCAACGGCCTCTTTACGGCCGCCGCGCCTACGACAACCCGTTTCCGCCCAAGCGCTGAAGCCGGCGGCGCAGTCCCGCAGGGGTCCCCCACGCAGCCGGCAGGACGGGGCATCCGGATCGCAGCCCTTTCCCGGCAGAACGCCTGCGAAAGGCGCCACGGCGATTCCGTCCCGCCGTGAAAGGCTCTAGACTCCGCCGACTCGCGAACGGGGCGGCAGTTGGAACCTCGACACGACGGCGATCGGCTGCGGCAGGAACCCGCGGCACCTGTGGCTGACCCGCCCGCGCCATCGGCGTGGCGTTCGCGCGCGCTTGCAGCTTGCGCGGGCCTGTTCGGTCTCGCGGCCGCAACCGTGGTTGCCGCGACGGCAGGATTGCGCGGCAGCGGCTTGGGGTCCCTGTGGAGCGAGGACGGAAGACCGCTCGCATCGTCGCTGCTGGTCGCCGCGCTCGCCGGCCTGTGGTTCGCCGGCGCCGTAAGGCTGGCGCGTCTCGTCCGCCGCCCGGCCGATCCCGTCGGCCGCATTCCCGCGCTGCTCGCCGCGTTCGGCGCGGGGCCGCTGCTGCTCGTCCTGTTCTTCTATCCGGTCGCCGTCGCGCTCGGCTTCGATGGTCCCTCCGAAGCCGCGACCGCCACGGCCGCAGCCCTTGCCGCCCTCGCCCCGTTCGTGCTCGCGCGCGCAGCGCTCGGGCGCATCGCCGAGGAACTGCTCCTGTCGCTGTTCGCCTGGCTCGCGCTTCTCGTGCTGCCGGCCCTCACGGCCGACCCCGTCGGCCGGCAGGCCGCGCGCATGGGAATCGCGGTGCTGCGCCGGCTCGGCCTGCTGCCGTAGACCGGCCGGGGAAAGGGCCACGGGGCTGCCCCGCCAATGAGCTTATGCGCAGACGCGGTTTCGGCCCTGCCGCTTCGCCTGGTAGAGCTGCTTGTCGGCGCGCCGGTAGAACTCCTCGCCGGTTTCCTTGCCGTCCCACACGGCCAGGCCGATGCTCGTCGTGATCCGCAGCCGGACATTGCCGGCCTGGATCACCAGCGCGGCGACCGCCTTGCGGATGCGCTCGGCAAGCTTGAAGAGCTGGTCCTCGGTCATGTTCGGCGCCACCACGGAGAATTCCTCGCCACCCAGCCGCGCCACCACGTCGTGATAGCGTGTCATGTCGCGCAGGCAGCCCGCCACCGCACGCAGCACCTCGTCGCCGACGTCGTGGCCATAGGTGTCGTTGACCTGCTTGAAATGGTCGAGATCGAGGATCATCAGGCCGATCGGCTTTCCGATCCGCCGGAACTCCATCAGATATTCGCGCAGCGCGTCGTCGAAATAGCGGCGGTTCTGCATGCCCGTCAGGGCATCCGTCAGGGCCGCCTGCGCCAGCGTCTCCGAACGTGCCGACAATGTTTCCGTCATCGCCCGCAGCTTGTGCTCTTCCCGCGCCTGGGTGCGGATCAGCGGATAGATCAGGAAGATGCCGAAGAAGATCGCGGTCGCCAGAAGCACGCCGGTACCGAACAGCAGCGTCGTGACGTCGGTCAGTTCCGGCAGGGTCTCGGCGATGTCGAGGATCCTGGGCGCGGTATAGAGCAGACCGTAGGCGTACACGATGAGCACGCCGGCCCCGAAAATCAGCGCCATGAAGACGAAGAACGCTGATTCTGACTTGTGGAAGCGCATGCTCCCCCCGAAATGGACCCGTCCCGGTTATGCCACCGGCCGCCTTACGCCAGGTTAATTATTCGCCGATCAATCGAAATTTACGTTGCGTCAGAAGGCGGTGCGGGCCGTTTCAGATCAAGGGCTTCCAGCCTTCCGGAGGGTCGATGCGCTGCCAGTTCGGGCCGAGCTGCGTCCTGAACCAGGTCGACTGCCGCTTGGCGTAACGGCGCGTTGCCGCGCATGCCCGCTCGACCGCCTCCGCAAGGCTCGCCCGCCCCGCGATCACGGCGCCGAGCTCGGCCACGCCGATCGCCTTCATCGCCGGCATTGCGGCGGGCAGGCCGAGCGCCAGAAGCGCGCGGACCTCCTCCATCGCGCCGCGCCGGACCATTTCGCCGAACCGGTGCGCGATGCGGCCGGCGAGCACGCCCCGGTCCGGCTCGATCACCGACATCGCGGCCGTGGCGGCATCGACCAGCGGGGCGTCGCGGTTCCCCTGCCAGTCGACGATCGAGCGGCCCGAAGCCTCGAGCACCTCGAGCGCCCGCACGATGCGCTGGCCGTCGCCGGGGCGGATGCGGGCGGCCGCGGCCGCATCCCGCGCCGCCAGCACCGCGTGCAGCGCCGGCGCCCCCCGCGCCTCCAGCCGCGCCCGCCACGCCGCGCGGAGCGGCGCCGGAATGTCGGGCATGCGCGACAGGCCCTCCGTCAGCGCCTTGAAATAGAGGCCCGTTCCGCCGACGAAGACGGGCCGGCGCCCGGCGAACGCGCCGTCAGCGATCAGGCCGGCGACGTCGCGCAGCCAGTGCCCGGTCGAATAGGCTTCGGCCGGATGCACGTGCCCGTAGAGAAGGTGCGGCGCGACCGCGCATTCCGCCGCGCCCGGGCGCGCCGTCAGCGTCTCCAGCACCGAATAGACCTGCATCGAATCGGCGTTGACCACGATCCCGCCAAGGTCGCGCGCCAGCCGCAACGCCAGCGCCGACTTGCCGCTTGCGGTCGGCCCCGCTATCAGGATCGCGCCCTTTAGGGGCGCCCGATCCCCTGTCGATGCGATCTCCTCCATGCCGTTCGTTGCCACGCTCGTCTCGAATCCCGCCACCCGCGCCCTGGCCGCATCCCTTGCCCATAAGGTGCGCGACGCGCTGGGCGCAAGCGAATTGGACTGGCTGGCCGAGGCCGTCGCCTGCGACATCGCCCTGCCCGCCGGCATGGATGCGGCCGGGGCCGCAGCCGCCATCGCCGCCGCGCTCGACGGCGCACCGGTCGATTTCGCCGTGCAGGAGCAGGCCGGACGCCGCAGGAAGCTGCTGATCGCCGACATGGATTCCACCATGATCGACCAGGAGTGCATCGACGAGCTGGCCGACGAGGTCGGCGTCAAGGCCGAGGTCGCGGCGATCACGGCAATGGCGATGAACGACGAGATCGCGTTCGAGCCGGCGTTGCGCCAGCGGGTCGCGCTGTTGGCCGGCCTCGACGAATTCGTCTTCGACAAGCTGGTGCGCGACCGCATCACGCTGGCGGCCGGCGCGCGCGAGCTGGTCGCTACCATGCGCCGCGACGGCGCCTACACCGCCCTGGTTTCCGGCGGCTTCGACGCCTTCACCGCGCGCATTGCCGCAAGGCTCGGCTTCAACGAGCACCGCGCAAATCGGCTCGTAATGGCGCAGGGCCGCCTCACCGGCGAAGTCGCCGAGCCGGTTCTGGGACGCGAGGCCAAGGCGACCGCCCTTCGCGAGATCACCGGCCGCCTCGGCATCGGCCTCGACGAAGTGATCGCCGTAGGCGACGGCGCCAACGACCTCGACATGCTGGCCCTCGCCGGCGCCGGCGTGGCGCTGCATGCCAAGCCTGCGGTAGCCGCGATGGCGCGCATCCGCATCGACCATGCGGACCTGACCGCCCTTCTCTACCTTCAGGGCTATCGGCTGTCCGAGTTCGCCGCATGAGGCCGCTGACGACGGAGCGGCTGGTCATCCGCAACTGGGAGCCGCGCGACGCCGGGCTGTTTCACCTCATCAATTCCGATGACGAGGTGATGGCGTTCTTTCCCTTCCGCCGCGACCGCGCGCAGGCGGATGCCTTCCTCGAGGTCCTGCACACCCGCATCGCGGAAAAGGGGTTCGGCTTCGCTGCGCTGGAGCTGCGCGGCAGCGGCGAATGCATCGGCTTCTGCGGCATCGACGAGACGGACGGCATCCCCGGCCTGCCGCCGGGCACGCTCGAGATCGGCTGGCGGCTCGCCCCGCAATTCTGGGGCAAGGGCTACGCGACCGAGGCCGCCCGGCCGTTGCTCCGGATGGCCTTCCGCGAGCTCGACCGCGCCGGGATCGTCTCGTTCGCCGTGTGGAACAACCGCCGCTCGATCGCCGTCATGGAGCGGCTGGGCATGCGGCGCGACCCGGCCGGCGACTTCGATCACCCGCGCGTGCCCGACACCCATCCGCATCTCAAGCGCCACGTACTCTACCGGCTCGCGCGCGCCGACTGGGAACGGGCGCAACAAGCCTGACCCACCCCGGCAAGCCTGCCCGCGGCGCGCCCGATGCCGCCCGCTCAGTCGACCCGCAGCGTCTCGAAATACAGCTCGCCCGTCTTCGAAGACAGCATCAGCAGCGCGTTGCGGCGGCCCTGCCCCCGCAGCGCCGTCACCTTCTCGGCCACCTGTGCCGGCGTCGACACCGCCTCCTGCGCAACTTCGGCGATCACGTCGCCGGGCTGGATGCCCTTTTCCGCCGCGACGGAATCCGGGGCGACCTCGGTCACGATGACCCCGTTGACCTCCGCGTCGATCTCGAACCGGGTGCGCAACTCGTCGTCGAGCTCTGCGAGGACCATGCCCAGCACCGTGGGGCCCGTCACCGGAGCCTGCTCGTCATGGTCCGCATCCGGCGCCTCCTCGTCGGCGGCAGACGCGACGTCCTCGTCCTGCAAGCGGCCGATCTTCACCCGCACGGTCTCCTCCTTGCCCTTGCGGACGATGACGACCTCGACCTCCTTGCCGACATCGGTGTCGGCGACGATGCGCGGCAGGTCGCGCATCTCGCGGATCTGGCGGCCGTCGAACGTCACCACCACGTCGCCGGGCACGATCTGGCCGTTATCCACCGGGCCGTTCTTGACGACGCCGGCCACCAGCGCACCGCGCGCCGCGCCGAGGCCGAGGCTTTCGGCGACCTCTTCCGTCACCGGCTGGATCCGCACGCCGAGCCAGCCGCGCCGCGTCTCGCCGAATTCGCGCAACTGGCTGATGACGTTGAGCGCAAGATCGGACGGGATCGCGAAGCCGATGCCGATCGAGCCGCCGGAAGGAGAGATGATGGCGGTGTTGATGCCGATCACCTTGCCTTCCATGTCGAACAGCGGGCCGCCGGAATTGCCGCGATTGATCGCCGCATCGGTCTGGATGTAGTCGTCATAGGGGCCGGAATTGATGTCGCGATCCCGCGCCGAGACGATGCCGACGGTCACCGTCCCGCCCAGCCCGAACGGATTGCCGATCGCCATCACCCAGTCGCCGATCCTGATTCGGTCGGATTCGCCGAACGTCACCTCCGTCAGCGTCCGCTCGCCCGGCTCGATCTTCAGCACGGCGAGGTCGGTCTTGGTGTCGAGACCGATGATCTCCGCCTTGAACTTGGAGCCGTCGGAGAAATTGACCTCGATCTCGTCGGCATCGGCGATCACGTGATTGTTGGTGACGATGATGCCGGCGGCGGCGTCGATGACGAAGCCCGAGCCGAGCGACTGCATGCGGCGGCCCGGCCCGCCGCCCGGCCCCTGGCGATTGTTGAAGAACTCGTCGAAGAAGTCCTGGAAGGGCGACCCTTCCGGCAGCTCCGGCATCGGCGTGTCGGGTCCGCCGCCGGCGACGTTCTGGCTCGTCGAGATGTTGACGACGGCGCCCAGAAGCCCTTCCGCGAGGTCGGCCACGGAGGCAGGCCCGTGCCGCATGGCGGGAGGCACCGTGATCGTCGGCGCCGGCTGAGCGCCTGTCTCCGCCTGCTGGGCGGCCGCCGGCAGGGCCAGCGCGGCGACGCCTGCCAGGACCAGCACGGCGCGGCGCGCATATGAGGGCATGTATCGGTTCGGCATCGACAGGCTCCAGCCATCCGCGGCAAGGGTCCACGGCGCGCGGTGGGCCATGATCGCACGAAATGCGGCGTGTTTGAGACAGCGGGCACGCCGGAAGCCGCGCCCGGCCCGTCGCGCGCCTGCCGCCAGGGGCCGCATCAGCCCCTTATCAGCCAGACGAGACCGACGCCGACCGCGGCCGCGACCAGCCCGGCGACCCGCAACGTGCCTTCCGGCATCGCGGACGCCTCGGCCGCCAGGCGCTTCGCCAGTCCGGGCATGCCGCCGTAGAGGACGCCCTCGAGCACGAGCACGAGCCCGAGGGCAACGATCAGGTCGGACATCGGCCGTCTTACCGGCTCTCGCCCGCCCCCGCCGCCGTGGCCGGCGCCCCGCCGGCAGCCGGCCCGACGCTGCCGTCGACGGCCTGCGAGCCGAAATAGCGGAAGAACTCCGAGCCCGGCGACAGCACCATCGAGGTGCCGCTGCCGTTCAGCGACTTCCCGTAGGCCGACATCGACCGGTAGAAGTCGAAGAACTCGGCGTCGCGCGTATAGGCGTCGGCGAAGATGGCGTTGCGCTCGGCATCGCCCTCGCCGCGCAGGATCTCCGATTCGCGCTGCGCATCGGCGACGATCTCGACCACCTCGCGGTCGGCGCGGGCGCGGATGCGCTGGGCCGCCTCGCGGCCGCGCGCCCTCAGGCGCTCGGCCTCGGCCAGGCGCTCTGCCTTCATGCGGTCGTAGGTCTGCTGCGAAACCTCCTGCGTCAGGTCGGTGCGGCGGATTCGCACGTCGACGATCTCGAGGCCGAGCGAATTGGCGTCGGGCCGCAACTGCTCGGCCACCTCGCGCATCATCGAGCCGCGCTCCTCCGACAGCGCCGCCTCGAAGCCGCGCAGGCCGTAGACGCGGCGCAGGGCCGCGTCCATGCGGGTGCGCAGCCGCTGTTCGGCGAGCGGCACGCTGCCCGACACCGTCAGCCTGAACACGCGCGGATTGGCGATGCGGTAGGTCACGAAGGCGTCGACCTCGTAGAACTTGCCGCCCGAGACCTGGACGCGGATATCGTCGAGATCGAGCCGCATGATCCGGTTCTCGATGATCTGCACGTTGTCGGCCTCGATGAACGGGAACGGCGCCTTGAAATAGATGCCGGGCTCGGTCTTGACGTCGACGATCTCGCCGAAGCGCAGCACGATCGCCTGCTGGCGCGCATTGACCACGAACAGCGACGACCAGCCGATGAACAGGAGGACGGCGACGATGATGGCGATGAGGGGGAGACGGTTGGACATCAGTTGCTGCCTCCCTGCGCGCCGCTCTGCTGGGCCCGGCTTCGAAGCTCGGGCAGCGGCAGATAGGGCACCACGCCCGGCCCGCCGTTCTGGTCGACGATCACCTTGTTCGACTGCTGCAGCACGTCCTCCATCGTTTCGAGATAGATGCGCCGGCGCGTCACCTCCGGCGCCTTGGCATATTCGTCATAGACGGAGATGAAGCGCTGCGCCTCGCCCTGCGCCTCCAGCACCACGCGGTTCTTGTAGGCGGCCGCCTCTTCGCGGATCTGCGCGGCCTGCCCGCGCGCCTGGCCAAGCCGCTGGTTGGAATACTGGTTGGCCTCCTCGACGAAACGATCCTCGTCCTGCTCGGCCCTCTGCACCTCGTCGAACGCATCGGCCACCTCGCGCGGCGGCGCGGCATCCTCGATCGAGATCGCGTTCACGCGCAGGCCCGTGCCGTACTGGTCGAGCGTCGACTGCACGATGGTGCGCACGTCCTCGGCGATGCCCTGCCGGTCGTCGCGGAAGATGTCCTGCGCCGGCCGCCGGCCGACCACCTCGCGCATCGCGCTCTCGGCCACCTGCTGCACCATCTCGTCGGCGCTGGCGACGTTGAACAGATACTCCTTGGGATCGCTCACCTCGTAGGCGACGGAAAAGCGCACGTCGACGATGTTCTGGTCGCCGGAGAGCATCAGCCCTTCGGGGCGGCTGCCGCCGCGCGCGGTGCCGATGTTGAGCAGCTTCTCGGCGACGCTGGCGCGCTCGACCGTCTCGATCGGCCACCAGTGGAAATGCAGGCCCGGCTCCGAAATCTCGGCCTTGGGCATACCGAAGCGAAGCTCGACGGCGAGTTCGTCAGGCTGCACCGTATAGATCGCCTTGAACAGCCACAGCGCCGCCACCACCAGGACGATGAGCGCGATCATCGCCGGGCTCGCGCGGCCGCCGCCGGGCAGCGCGCTGCGCAACCGGTCCTGGCCGCGCCGGATGATCTCTTCCAGATCCGGCGGCGTGCCCTGCGGGCCGCCCGGCCCGCGCGGCCGCTGCCCCCAGGGGCCGCCGCCACCGCCATTGCTGCCGTTGCCGCCTCCCCACGGGCCGCCACCACCGGTCTGATTGCTCCAGGGCATCTGCTTCCTCTTCCAAACAGGATCACGTGTCGCCGTGGAACCGGGTGGCCCGTGCCGACGTTTCAAGTCCTTATAGGTATGCCGCGGGCGGCTTTCAACGCGCCGTCGCGTTCTCTTTGCGCGTCATTTGCGCCGAAGGGGCCCCGATCGCCTCCCGATCGCCGCCTATGCCGGTCCCGCCCTTTCATAAAGCACGAAGCGCGTCGGGTGCTCGTCCTTGTCGCCGGCAGCAACCTCTTCCTGCGCGACGGGCCGCCAGAGCGCGGGTTCGATCGCCGGAAACCGCGTGTCGCCCGCAATGGCGGCCAGCACATGCGTGACAGCCAGCCGGTCGGCCTGCGCGATCGTCTGGCGGTAGATCTCGCCGCCTCCGATCACGTAGATTTCATCGCCGCCGGGCGCGGCCCGCGCCTCCGCCAGCGCGGCATCGAGCGAATGCGCCACGATGGCGCCTTCGGCCCGCCAGGTCCGGTCGCGCGTCACCACGATGTTGGTGCGGCCCGGAAGCGGCCCCGGCTTCGGAAAGCTTTCCCAGGTCCGGCGCCCCATGACGATCGGATGCCCCGTCGTCAGCGTCCTGAAGCGCTTCATATCGGTCGCCAGGCGCCATGGCATGTCGCCGTCACGGCCGATCACGCCGTCTTTCGCCGCGGCGACGATGAGGGTGACCGTCATCGGCCGGCGCTGCCGGGCAAAGCCGGCACCATTGTCCCCGCACGGATCGTCCCCGCCGCCAGCGCGTGAAACATGATGCTCCTCCTGCCGCGTCGTGCGCCACGCCGGCCCCGCGCCCGGCTACACCGCCACGTCCGCATGGATCGCGGCGTGCGGCTCGTAGCCGCTCACCTCGAAATCTGCGATGCGGTAGCCGTCGATGCTCTCCGGCTTGCGGTTGAGCCGCATGGTCGGCCACGGCCGCGGCTGCCGCGAAAGCTGCTCGCGCGCCTGGTCGAGATGGTTGAGGTAGAGATGCACGTCGCCGCCCATCCAGACCAGATCGCCGGGTTCGAGCTCCGCCTGCTGGGCCAGCATCAGCAGCAAGGCGGCGGCGCCGACGAAGTTGAACGGCGCGCCGAGCAGGAGGTCGACCGAGCGCTGGAACATCAGACAGGACAGCCGTCCGTCCGCGACATGGAACTGGTAGACCATGTGGCAGGGCGGCAGCGCCATCCGGTCGAGCTCGGCCACGTTCCAGGCATGGAACAGGATGCGCCGGCTCGCCGGATTGTGCCGCAGCGCCTCGACCACGGCCGCGATCTGGTCGTGTTCCTTGCCGTCGGGGCCGAGCCAGCGCCGCCACTGCTTGCCGTAGACGGGGCCGAGCTCGCCCCACTCTGCCGCGAACGCGTCGTCCTCGACGATGCGCGCCTCGAAGGCAGCCTGGCTGATCTGCTCGCCGCTCGCCCTGCGATATCTGTCGAGAGGCCAGTCGGTCCAGATGCGGACGTTCTCCTTCAGGAGCGGCCGGATATTGGTCGCCCCGGTCAGGAACCACAGCATCTCCTTGACCGCCGTCTTCCAGTAGACGCGCTTGGTGGTGAGGATCGGCACGCGGCCGTCCCGCAGCGAAAACCGGGCCATCGCGCCGAACAGCGACAGCGTGCCGACGCCGGTCCGGTCGACGCGGCGGTCGCCATTCTCAAGGATCGCCCGCATCAGGTCGAGATACTGGTCCTCGGGATGTCGCATGATCCCTCGCGCTGGCCTCGTGATTCGCATTGCCCGCAAGACGATAGCCCGGCCGCCGGCCGCGCGCAGCCCGCCCGTCGCGCCGGCGCGGCGCAATGCCCGCTATTCTTCGCCGTCGGGTCTGGCGCGGTAGTAGTTCTCGCCGATCACGATCGGCCCGCGCCCCTGCTTGCGGCGATGGATGTTGGTGTCGCGCAGCGAGTAGACGCAGCCGCAATATTCCTGCTGGTAGAATTCCTCGCGCTTGCTGATCTCGATCATGCGCGCGGCCCCGCCGCCCTTGCGCCAGTTGTAGTCCCAGTATTCCAGGCCCTCATAGGGCGCGGCGGCGCGGCGGCCGCAATCGTTGATCTGCTCCATGTTCTTCCAGCGCGAGATGCCGAGCGAGGAGGTCATCACCGGAAAGCCGTTCTCGTGCGCATGAAGCGCCGTGCGCTCGAAGCGCATGTCGAAGCACATGGTGCAGCGGATGCCGCGCTCCGGCTCCCATTCCATCCCTCTGGCGCGCTTGAACCAGTCGTCCTTGTCGTAATCGGCATCGACGAAGGCGACCCCGTGCTTTTCCGCGAAGCGGACGTTCTCGTCCTTGCGCAGCAGGTATTCCTTCTCCGGGTGGATGTTCGGATTGTAGAAGAAGATCGTGTAGTCGATGCCCGAGGCGAGCATCGCCTCCATCACCTCGCCGGAGCACGGCGCGCAGCAGGAATGCAGCAGCACCTTCTTGTTGCCGCCGGGCGGCGACAGGACGGGACGGTCGATCTCGGTCATGGCGCAATCCCTATCAGAACCGGGCCGCCCGTTCCAGTTGCCGCATGCGCGGGCGGCGCGATCCGCCGCGCGCCGAACGCCGCGGCCTCATGCCGACGGCCGGGTGAACACATAAAGCAGCGCGCACGCCATCAGCGCTCCGACGCCGAGCAGCGGCAGCGGGCCCGGGTCCCTGCCGAGCCAGAACGAGACGAAGCCGACGCAGCAGCCGGCCAGCGCCAGATATTTCGCCGCAGGCGGGATCGCGCCGCGTTCGCGCCACTGGCGCAGCAGCGGTCCGAAGCGCGGATGCTCCAGGAGCCATCGTTCCAGCCGCGGCGACGACCGCGCGAAGCACGCGGCGGCAAGGATCAGGAACGGCGTCGTCGGCAGCACCGGCATGAACGCGCCCGCGAAAGCGAGAACGACGAAAATCCAGCCCGCGAGAAACAGCGCCAGCCTCATATCCGCATCGACCTCGCACGCCTGGACCAAACCCTCATGCCGCCTGTGCCGGCGGCACGCCCCGCCCGCGCGGCCGCTGCCTTCGCGCCTCGTGCGCGGGTTTGGTCCGAATCGTGCCGGAATGCAAACGGCCCGCCGCCGCCACGGGTTGAAATCGGCCGGGCGGAACGCTATCTTCGGTGCGTCGCCCTCGGGCGACTATGGTGCTAAACCGGCTGTGCAATAGACGATCCGGACGCGGTTTCGAAACCGCCACCTCCACCAGGAGCCCATGACGGGCGAGATGGGTTGCTGATGGGGGTGAAATGGGATCGACGGGCGTTGAAAGACAGTTCGCTGTACCCGGCATTGTACCACCGTTATCGGGCTAACCTTATAGTTGCCAACGACAACTATGCGGAAGCTCGCCTCGCCGCTTAATGCGGTGCGGACGCTTCAATCAAAGCCCTAGGGGTTCGCACCTCTAGGCGGGGTCCGGAGGCACCTGGCAACAGAAGCCTCCACTTCTCTCCCGTTCTCCCGGTTTCTCTCCCGTTCCCCGATCCTGCAATCCGTCCTTCGCCTCGCGGAGCATCCCGCATGCCCGAACCAATGCGCTTCGTCGTCACCGGCGGCCCCGGAGCCGGCAAGTCCACCCTGCTCGCCGCGCTGGCCGCGCGCGGCCACAGCACCTTTGCCGAGGCCGGCCGCGCCATCCTGCGGCTTTCCGATGCCGTCGGGAGCCCGGCGCATGCCGCCCGCAGCCCGCGCGCCTATTCCGAGGCGATGCTGCTGTGGGACATGCGCTCGTGGAGCGAGGCCGGAAACGGCCCCGCCTTCTTCGATCGCGGCGTGCCCGACACGATCGGCTACCTGCGGCTCATCGGCCATTCGGTGCCGCCGCACATGGAGCGCGCCGCCCGAGCCTTCCGGTATTCCGACCCGGTCTTCCTCGCGCCGCCCTGGCGCGCCATCTACGCGACCGACAGCGAACGCCGGCACGCGTGGGACGTCGCGGTCGCGACATGCGCCTGCATACGGGCCGTCTACGAGGAGCTCGGCTACCGGATCGTCGAGCTGCCGCTGTCCGGGATCGACGAGCGGGTGGGCTTCGTGCTGGATCGTGCGGGCGCCGCCGGGTCGCCGGCCCGATGACGCCAGCCCGGCCGCATTGGCCGATGACGCCGCGGCGTGGCCGCCTATATATGGCGGTTTACGGCGCAAGGAAGCTTGATTAGAGCTTAGCAGGCACGACTCAAACGGACCCCGACCGCACATGGCCGAAGACCATATCCGCTATGACATTCTCGCCCAGGAGGCCCTGCGTGGCGTCATGCGCAAGGTGCTGGCGGAGGTCGCGCGCACCGGGCTGCCGGGCAACCACCACTTCTTCATCACGTTCATGACGGGCGCCCCGGGCGTGCGGGTTTCGAGCCGTCTGCGCGAGCGCTATCCGGAGCAGATGACCATCGTGCTCCAGTACCAGTATTGGGACCTGAAGGTCACGGAAACCGGCTTCGAGGTCGGCCTGTCCTTCTCCGACATTCCCGAGAAGCTGGAAATCCCCTTCTCCGCGGTGCGCGGCTTCTACGATCCGTCCGTCAGCTTCGAACTGGAGTTCGATGTCAAACAGGATCCGCCGGCCGAGGCGCCCGTCACGCCGGCGCCGCAGCCGGAAGAAAGGAAGCAAGGCACGCCGGCGCCGGCCGGCAAAAAGGGCGCGGCCGCGAAGAAGGAGGCGGAAGCGACGCAGGAGGCGGGCGAGGCCAAGGGCGCCGACGTCGTCTCTCTCGATGCCTTCCGCAAGAAATAGCATGGGCGAGATCGTCAACCTGCGCACGGCCCGCAAGCGCAAGGCGCGCGCGCAAAAGGCGCAGGACGCCGACGAGAACCGCGTCCGCTTCGGCCGCAGCCGCGGCGAGCGGGAGCGGCAGCAGGCGCTGGACGCGCTCGACCTGCGCCGCCACGAAGGCCACCGCCGCGCGCCCGGCCATGCGGGCCCGGACGGAGAGACCGGGGGGTGAGCGCGGTGCGCAAGCATTCCGTGGCCATCCGCGGCCACCGCACCAGCTATTCGCTCGAGGACGAGTTTCACGACGAGCTGGAGCGGCTTGCGGCCACACGCGGCGTGAGCCTGGCCGCCTTCGTGGCCGAGGTCGACGCCGCCCGAGGCCGCGCCACGAACCTGTCCTCGGCGCTCAGGCTGCGGGTGCTCGAGGAGCTGCGCCGCGCCACCCGCCCGGATGACGGAGCCGACCCGCGCAGGGTATAATTCTTTTATCTCAAAGGCTTGCCGGCATCCCGGACTCTGTACCGCAGCGCGATGAATCGGTGCGCGAGGAAGCCTCGGGCAGCGCGAGGGCTGCGTCCTATTGCGCCTGCTCGATCGCCCGCATCAGGCTTTCGATCGTCAGCGTCGGAGCAGCGACGGCGCCGCCCGTATCCTCGGGCCGGGCGCGCACAGGCGGCAGCGGCGCCGACTGCACGCCGGGCAGGCTCGATGCGTCGCCGGCCCCGTCGGGCGCCGGAGCCTGCTCCCGGACGGCTTCCTCCTCCGCAGCTTTGCGGGCGGCTTCCTCCTCGGCGGCCCGCCGCGCGGCTTGGGCCTCGGCAGCCTGGCGCGCCGCTTCCTCTTCCGCGGCCTTGCGTTCCGCCTCGATGCGCGCGCGCTCCTCTCGCAGCGCCGCATAATAGCGCGTCTCGCGCCGCAGCCGCTGCCGCTCCAGAAGCACGGCCTGCATCGCCTCGACCCGCGCCTGCTCGCGCTCCAGCGCGCGCTGCGTCAGATACTGCGCCAGCGGCTCGGTATCGTAGCTTGCCGCAAGCGCCTCCGGCCGGCCCTCGACACCGAAGCGCACGGACGGGCTGGCGCCCGCCACGCGGTCGTCGGGGCCAGGCAGATACTCGATCTCGCCCGTCGCGCCGACCGTGCCATGCGCGAGATCGATGCGCGGCTCGGCCGTCAGCACGGCATCCTGCCGCTCCAACCGCGCGGGTGGGGCGCGCACGCTGCCGGCCGCGATCGTCAGCGCGAGCTCGGCCCCCGGCGCCTCGAAACGGCCGCCGCGAACCATGTCCGGCGCGAAGGCGGCAACCTGTTCTGCCGTGATCCGCGGCCCCAGCGTGTCGGCCCTGGCAAGGATTTCCGGCAATGCCGCGGGATCGACCCCGGGCACGGAAACGGCGTCCAGCCGCGCCGTGCCGGAACCGGCGAGCGAGGCGATCATGCCGTCCACCGACTTGCCGCTCGCCGTCACGCTCGCGCTGAAATCGCCCGTGCCGGCAAGCCCGGCCTCCGGCAGCAGCCGGTCGAGCGGGGCGCCCGACAGCGTCAGCTGGCCGGAAAACAGACCCGTGCCGCCCGTGTTCGACAGCTCGAACAGGCCGGAGAGCGTCCCGCCGAGATAGCGGGTGCGCAGATCGGAAACGCGCAACCCCTCGCGTTCGAGCCGCAGGGAAAGCTCCGCCGCGCCCGCCTCCGCAACATGGCCGGCGCTCAGCCGATCCGCCGTCACCTGGAGGTCAGCGGTAAACGGCGGCCGCGCCTTCGGCTCGAACGCGACCTGCGGCCACAGCGCCTCCGAGCCGGCAAACGCGCCGGCGCCGAAGATCGCGTCGGCCGCCAGCCCGAGGTCGAGCGAATCGACGTCGAGCGAGCCCGTGATATGCGGCAGGCCGTCGCGCATCCCGGCATTGACGTCGCCCGCGACGGCGATGCCGGCGAGCGTGCCGGACAGGCCCGATACCACCAGCAGCGCATCGCGCAGGTCGATGCGGGCGGAAAGGTCGACCGGCAGGCCGAGCTCCATGCCGGGCAGGGCCTGCCCCGCCGTCATCAGCCACGGCGCCAGATCGTCAGCGGCGAGCGACACCGTCCCTTCCGCCGTCAGCGCCTCCGCCGCCACGCCGAGCCGGCCGTCGAAATCGGCCCGTAACCCCTCGGCGAACAGGCCGAGCTTCGCCGCGGCGCCGTCCTTCAGCGCGCCGTCGACGGTGAGCTCGGTCCGCGCCGCGGGCGCGAAGCCGAGCGGCAGCGCCGGCAGGCCGTAGAGCGCATAAAGGGCGGCGGCGTCCTCGTTCTCCGCCGCGAAATTCAGCCGCAGCGGCGCCTCCAGCGGCCGTGCCGGATCGCCCTCGGCGGAAAAGGTGAGCGTGAAGCCTGTGCCGCCGGCCGCGCCCTGCGCGCTGACCGCCACCTGCCGTGCGCCGCCGTCCGCGGCCGCGAGGCTGGCGACGGCATTGACGCGGGCATCCGCCAGCAGCCCCGGATAGGCCGCCGCCCGTTCGGCAAGCCCGGCCAGCGCCGCGTTGCCGGGAAACCGCTGCGCCAGCAGCGCGGCCAGCGGGGCGAGATCCTCGGCCAGCAGCGTCGCGTCGAGCGAGCCGGACGGCGCTTCGCCGATGCCCTTGACGGTGCCCGTGGCGCTGACGGCCGCGCCCTCGAGGCCGCCGATGGCAAGCCGGTCGATCTCAAGCTCGCCACCTTGCAGGCGAAGCTGCGTGTCGACGCTGTCGGCCGTCACGCCGGCAACCGACACCGGCCCCGCCTTCACCTTGAGGTCGAGATCGTGGTCGACCCAGCGCGTCGCGCCGGCGTCGCTGACGAAGAGCGAGGCGAAGGCCGCAAGCCCCTCCACGTCGAGCCGGCCGCCGGCAAGGTCGAGCTTCATGGAAGGGCGCGCATCCGCCGGCTGCTCGCTCACCATCCGTCCCTTGAAGGCCGCATCGCCGAGAACGAGCTCGAGCCCCTCGAACACCTGCCGGCGCGCCGACAGTTCGACATCGGCCGAAAATCCGGCCCGCGCCAGCCGGCGGATCGGCCCGTCCACATCCTTCGACAGCCAAGCCGCGAAGCCGGAGGGCTGGTTCACCGCCAGCACCATCCGCCCGTCGAAGCCGAAATCCTCGTCGCCCGTCGCAAGCTCACCGCTGGCCTCCAGCGTGGCGCGCCCGGGCAGCGTCGCCGACAGGGTGCGGATCGACCAGCCGCCCTCGACCGGCTCGGACGACAGCCTGACGTCGCGGATCGTCGTATCGCCGGCCACGATCGCCGGCAGGTTGACGTCGATGGTTCCGGGGATCACCGGCTTCGGCAGGTCGAGCAGCGCCTCGCGCAGGTCGGCCAGCCGCTGCGCCAGCGCCATGCCGCCGCTCTCCGCCCCGCTCCCCTCGTCGCCGAAGCGGATCTGCGCGCCGTCCGCCTCGATCGCGAAGCGCGGATCCGCGCCCAGCGAGATGCGCGCCTTGCCGTCGGCCGTGTACGGATCGGCGAGCGGCCCGGTCTCGAAGCGGAACTCCGGCACCTCGACGCCGAGATGGTCGAGCCTGAACTTGCCGCGCACGCGGTAGGCCGGCGGCGTCTTCGCCTCCTGCCGGCCGGCCTGGTCGGCCAGCGCGAAGGTCTCGCCGTCGCTGCCGCGCAGCCGGGTTGCCTCGCGGGCGGTGAGCCGGAAGGCGCCGTCATAGACGAGCCTGCCCGCCTCCAGCGCCGCATCGCCGTCGGTTTCCAGCCCGAAGGCGTAGCGTTCCGGATCGGCCACGATCCTCACCCGCATGCGCCCGTCCTCGCCGGCCGTCCCGGTCGAGACGGCAAGCCGCGTCACCATGCCGTCGAGCCGGGCCGACCCGTCGATGTGCCACGGCCCGTTCAGCGAGCCCGCCGAGATGTCCGCATTGACCTCCGTCAGTTCATGGGAACGCCCTGCCGCGGCATGCCGGATGGTCACCCGGCCCTCGGTGACGGTCAGCTTCTCCAGCCTGACCTGTGCGGGCGCGATCGGCGTCGAGGGCCGCAGCGCCCAGTCGACCGTGCCGTCCTGCGCGATGGCGATATTGACGCGCGGACGCACCAGACGCATGTCGAAGATCAGCAGCTCGCCGCGCATCAGCGGCGGCAGCTCCGCATCCATCGAGAAGGATTCGACCGTCATCGCCGGCTCGCCCGGCCGCGGGCCGGCGACATGGACGTCGTCGAAGCGGATCGACGGAAACGGCAACAGGCGGGCGCTGACATCCCCGTTGACGGTCACCTCGCGGCCGAGGATACGGCTCGCCTCGACCTCGAAATCGGTGCGGAACTTGTCCCACTGAAAGAACGGCGGAACGACCAGCGCGGCCGTCAGCGCAAGCACCAGCAGGCCGCCCAGGATGACGAATATGCGTGCCAGCTCTGTTTCTCCCGCCGCGATTGCCCTAGCGCGGGCTCCACTTTACCCCCGCGAGCGTGTCTATAAAGTGGCAAGTGCTGGCCGGCGGCTTTCCGCCGCGTTTCAGCCCTGTCCTGCCACGCCCGGCACCACCTTGCCCGGATTCATGATGTCGAGCGGGTCCAGCGCCCGCTTGACGGCGCGCATGACGTCGACCGCCGGCCCCAGCTCGTGCGCCAGATAGCTCATCTTGCCCTGCCCGACGCCATGCTCGCCGGTGCAGGTGCCGTCCATGCCGATCGCCCGCATGTTGAGGCGCGAGACGAACGTCTCGGCGCGCCGCCGCTCGTCGGGCTCGTCGGGGTCGATCAGCAGCATGACGTGGAAATTGCCGTCGCCGACATGGCCGACGATCGGCGCCACGAGCTTCATCTCCGCAATGTCGGCTTCCGTCTCGGCGATGCAGTCTGCCAGCCGCGAGATCGGCACGCAGACGTCGGTCGTCAGGTTCTGCGCGCCGGGCCTGAGCGCCATGCCCGCCCAGTAGGCGTCGTGGCGCGCCTTCCACAGCCGGGCCCGGTCTTCCGCCACCGTCGTCCAGGTGAACGGTCCGCCGCCATGTTCGGCGACGATCTCGGCGAAGGTCGCGGCCTGTTCCTCGACCCCCGTCTCGCTGCCGTGGAACTCGACGAACAGGCAGGGGCCGACCGGATAGTCGAGCCTTGAATAGGCGTTGATCGACTGCATGCCGAGCGCGTTGACGAGCTCGATCCGCGCTATCGGCACGCCCATCTGGATGGTGGCGATGGTCGCCCGGCAGGCCGTCTCCAGCGACGGGAACGGACACACCCCGCCCGAGATCGCCTGCGGAATGCCGTGGAGCCTGAGCGTCACCGAGGTGATGATGCCGAGCGTGCCCTCCGAGCCGACCAGCAGCCGGGTGAGGTCGTAGCCCGCCGACGATTTCTTCGCCCGCTTCGCAGTGGTGATCAGCGTTCCGTCGGCCATCACGGCCGAGAGCGCCAGAACGTTCTCGCGCATCGTGCCGTAGCGCACCGCATTGGTGCCCGAGGCGCGCGTCGAGGCCATGCCGCCGATGCTGGCGTTGGCGCCGGGATCGATGGGGAAGAACAGGCCAGTGTCGCGCAGATATTCGTTGAGCTCAACGCGGGTCACGCCCGGCTCCACCGTGCAGTCGAGATCCTCGGTGTTGACCGACAGGATGCGGTTCATCCCCGACAGGTCGATCGAGACGCCGCCGCCGGGCGCGTTGATGTGCCCCTCCAGCGAGGAGCCGGTGCCGAACGGGATCACCGGGACCCGATGCCCGGCGCAGATCCGCACCGCTTCCTGGACCTCGTCCGCGGCTTTGGCGAACAGCACGCCGTCGGGCGGCTGGTTGGGGATATAGGTCGTGGTGTGGGCGTGCTGCCGGCGGATGTCGGCGCCGGTCTGGAACCTGTCGCCGTATCGCTGGCGCAGGATGCCCAGCACCGTCGCGATGCCGTCCTCGTTGCGCGCGACGTGCTCGATGTCGGTCAGCGCCATGCCCTCTCCCCGCGGTTTCCCGAGCTTGGTGTTGACGCCAGTCGTATCGGCTTGTCGCCGCGCCGTCAAAACGCGATCATGGCGACCGTGAACGCCTCCTGCCCTTCCCTTTTTCCGGGTGCGGGGCGGCCAGAAGCCCCGGAGACAGGATTGCCCATCCCCGCCCCCTTCGTTTCCAGCGTCATGGACATCGAGCCGGAGTGGATCGACTATAACGGCCATCTGAACATGGCCTATTACAACGTGCTGTTCGACCGGGGAGCCGACGAGGTCTATCCGCTTCTCGGCTTCGGCCCGGACTATGCGCAGC
>Ga0207868_1000420_pt1 | contig 46998 bp, 43 predicted proteins | sample Passage237B_FD_187370 | JGI IMG/M metagenome (GOLD analysis project Ga0207868, IMG submission 187370) | Cellulose adapted compost microbial communities from Newby Island Compost Facility, Milpitas, CA, USA - Passage2 37B (SPAdes) (version 3) ... | reverse complement strand
TCGCGCGCGGGCGATTTCGCGGCCGGAAGCGCCAGCCGTATGGCGCGCTTTGGTTTCCGCCGTGCGCTGCTGCAGGAACGCCTTGCACAACGCCAGCCGCTCGGCTGGGGCGACACCCTCAGGTAGCGTCAATGTGCTGGATGGGAGTGACTGCGTGGTTTCGGCCATGAATATCCCAACGTGGTAAGATTTTTTGCGCTCGGCGAGGGGATTTAACCACTTGCCAGCCAGTGGGTGGACGGGTTTTCTGGGCGATTCTCAATTTTTGACCGCCCATGTCCGAGATCACCAAGAGCTACGAAGCCCGCGATATTGAACAAAAATGGTATGCCGCCTGGCAGTCTGCCGGGGTTTTTGCGGGCAAAGTCGAAACGGGCAAGGAGCCTTACACGATCGTCATTCCGCCGCCGAATGTGACCGGCGTTTTGACCATGGGTCACGTGCTCAACAACACGCTGCAAGACGTGCTCATCCGCCGCGCGCGGTTGGAGGGCAAGTCAGCGCTTTGGATTCCAGGCACCGATCACGCGGGCATCGCCACGCAAACCGTGGTCGAGCGCCAACTGCGCAAGGAGAAGAAAACGCGCCACGATTTCGGCCGCGAAAAGTTTATCGAGAAGGTCTGGGAATGGCGCCATGAGAAGGGCGGCATCATCTTGAAACAATTGCAGGCGCTCGGCGCGTCGTGCGATTGGGATCGCACGCAATTCACCATGGACGAGGGCTACTCGCGCGCGGTGCTCGGCGTGTTCGTGGATCTCTTCAAGAAGGGCTTCATTTATCGCGGCAAGCGCATGGTGAACTGGTGCCCGGTTTCGCAAACCGCGTTGTCCGACGAAGAGGTGATTATGAAGCCGACCAAGGGCTTCATTTATCAAGTGCGCTACGAGCTCACCGATTCGCCTGGCCAATACATCACGGTCAAAACCACGCGTCCGGAAACGATTCCCGGAGACGTGGCGATCGCGGTGCATCCCGAGGATCCGCGCTATACCAATCTCATCGGCAAAACCGTGCGGCGTCCGCTCGGGCCTGCGGCCAACATTCCGATCATTGCCGACACGGCGGTGGACAAGGAATTCGGTTCCGGCGCGCTCAAGATCACGCCTGCGCACGACAAGGTGGACTTTGAAATCGGCCAGCGTCACAACCTGCCGCCGATCGACGTGCTCACGGCGGCCGGCACGCTCAACGAACTTGCCGGCCCCGAACTCGCCGGGATGGAGCGCTTCGCCGGCCGCAAGAAAGCCGCCGAGTTGCTCAAGGAAAGCGGCGCGTTGATCGAGGCTGAGGCTTACGAAAACAACGTTGGTTATTCCGAGCGCGCCGATGTGCCGATCGAACCGCGTCTGACGTGGCAATGGTGGCTCAAGTATCCGCGCGTCGAGGAAGCAAAAGCCGCGGTGCGCGGCGGGCACATCAAGTTTTATCCCGAACGTTGGTCGAAGGTTTATCTGCATTGGTTGAACAACCTGCAGGACTGGTGCATCAGCCGCCAATTGTGGTGGGGCCATCGCATTCCCGTGTGGTATCGCAAGGGGATTGAGGTTGAGAAACTCACCGAGGCCGAACTCAACGATCCGGCCAAAGTGCACGTGTCGCTCGAGGGCCCGGCCGATCCGGAAAATTGGGTGCAGGAAAACGACGTGCTCGACACGTGGGCGTCATCGTGGCTCTGGCCGTTCGCGACGTTGGGCTGGCCTGACGAAGCCCAGATGAAGAAGGCAGGCTTCGATCATTTTTATCCGACCACGACGCTCGTGACCGGCCCGGACATCATTTTCTTCTGGGTGGCGCGCATGATCATGGCGGGCTTGGAATTCACGCGCGAAGGCGAGCCGCTGGAACGTCGCATTCCGTTCAAGAACGTATATTTCACCGGCATCATCCGCGACGCACAGGGCCGCAAGATGTCGAAGTCGCTTGGCAATTCGCCGGATCCGCTCGATCTCATCGCCAAATACGGGGCGGATGGCCTGCGTTTCGGCATCATTTCCATCGCGCCGCAAGGGCAGGATATTCGCTTTCAGGAAGAACGCATCGAAAGCGGCAAGAATTTCTGCAACAAGCTGTGGAACGCCTGTCGCTTCCGCCAAATGAGCGGACCGATGAGCGACAATTCCTCGCAGGCGGCCATCATGACGCGGCTGAAGCCGGAGCAATTCGATGCGGACGATCACGCGATTCTGGATCGTTTGCTCAACACGACGCGCGAGGTGGATCGCTGTTTTGTGGAGTTCGAATTTAGTGCCGCAGTGCAGGCGTTGTATGGCTTTTTCTGGAACGATTTCTGCGACTGGTATGTGGAGGTTTCCAAGGCCAAGCTACAGAACGAAGCGACGAAGGAAAACTGTCTCGCGCTGCAGGATCTCGTGCTGCGGCAGACCTTGTTGCTGCTGCATCCGTTCATCCCGTTTATCACCGAGGAACTCTGGCAGTTGCTGGGCTACGCGGGTGAAGAAGGTCGCTTCATCGAAGAGAGCCGTATCCAAAACGCTTCGCAGGTTGCCACAGCTGGTCACTCGCTCGGTTTGACGATCGATCAAGCCGCCGCGCAGTCGGTGGAAAAATTGAAGACCTTCGTCTCGCTCGCCCGCACGTTGAAGGCCGAGCGCGGTTTGGCTTCGCGCCGCGACACGCGCTTCCTGATCAAAGCGGACGATGCGCAATGGGAAACCGTTTCCGCCAATCTCGCCAAGATCACGCGGATGACCGGCGCCGAGGAAATCGTGCGGCAAGACAACGTCGACGGCGCGCCCGCGACGGTGACGCCGCTCGGCACGCTCGCGCTTGATCTCGCCGCCAATCTCGATGTCGGCGCTGAGAAAGCCCGTTTGGTGAAGGAACTCGAAGCGTTGACCAAACACATCGCCGCCACCGAGGCGCGTTTGAGCAACAAAGCGTTCACCGACAAAGCCCCCGCGGCGGTGGTCGAGGGCGCGCGCAAACAGCTCGCCGAGCAGCAAGCCAAGCGCGCCGAAGTCGAGCGCTTGCTCCAAGCGTTGAGTTGAGTAGCGTGGAGGCATGTCCTCCCGCATCCTCGCTTTCGCTGGCAGCGCTCGGCGCGATTCGCTCAATCGGAAACTGTTGGCCGTGACCGTTAAGGCGGTCGAGGCCGCCGGCGGCGCGGTCACATTGCTCGATCTCAACGACTACGAATTGCCGTTGTATCACGGCGATTTGGAGGAGGAGAAAGGCATGCCGGAGAACGCGCAGCGTATTCTGGAATTAATGCGAACCCACGTCGGCCTGCTCATCGCCTCGCCGGAATATAATTCGCAGCTTACGCCATTGTTGAAGAACACGATCGATTGGCTGTCGCGCGCCGACGACGATCCGTTCGAAGGCAAAGTGGCGGCAGTGGTATCCGCTTCGCCGGGTTCGCTCGGTGGAGCGCGCTCGTTGCAACATGCGCGGCACTTATTGCTGCACCTTGGTTGCTATGTTGTGCCGGCCCAGTGCATTCTGCCGAAAGCGCACGAAGCGTTTAACACAGACGGCTCGCTGATCAGTGCACGCAGCCAGAAATCAGTCGAAGCTTTGGCGCGGCAACTCGTGGAGATGACGACCAAACTGTCCTGAAATATCAGGGCTTGTGCAAAGCCACTGCGATTGTTCAGTTGGCCCCTTCATGAAAAAAGCGCTCATCACCGGCATCACGGGCCAAGACGGTTCCTATCTTGCCGAATTGCTCCTGTCCAAGGGCTACGAAGTCCACGGCGTCATTCGCCGCGCCTCGACTTTTAATACCAATCGAATCGATCACCTTTATCGCGATCCGCACGTCAACGGCGTGAAGCTGTTCCTGCATTACGGCGATTTGGCCGATTCGGTGCAGATGGTGAAGCTGCTCTACGATCTGCAGCCGGACGAGATCTATAATCTCGCCGCCCAGTCGCACGTGCGTGTGTCGTTCGATATTCCGGAATACACTGGCGATGTCACGGGCGTCGGCGCCGTGCGTATTTTGGAGGCGATTCGCGAGGCCGGCTTGGGCAAGAAGTGCCGTTATTATCAGGCGTCGTCTTCCGAGATGTTTGGCAAGGTCCAGGAAGTGCCACAGGTCGAGACGACTCCGTTCTGGCCGCGCTCGCCTTATGGTTGCGCCAAGATGTATGCGCACTGGCTGACGGTGAACTACCGGGAAAGCTATAATCTGCACGCGTCGAGCGGCATTCTTTTTAATCACGAGAGCCCGCGCCGTGGTGAAACCTTCGTCACGCGCAAGATCACTCGCGCGGCGACGCGCATCAAGATGGGCCTGCAAGACGCGCTCTACATGGGCAACCTCGACGCCAAGCGCGACTGGGGTTACGCCAAGGAATACGTCGAGATGATGTGGGTCATGTTGCAGCAGGACCAACCCGACGATTACGTGGTCGCGACCAACGAGACGCACACGGTGAAGGAGTTTATCGAAGAAACCTTCGGGCTGCTCGATCTCGACTGGAATCAATACGTCAAATACGACGCGCGCTACGAACGTCCGGCCGAGGTGGATTTGCTGATCGGCAATCCAGTCAAAGCGAAACAGAAGCTCGGTTGGGAACCGAAGGTGCGCTTTAAGGAGCTCGTCAAAATCATGACCGAGGCGGATCTCGAACTCGCGAAGCGCGAGGCGCAAATCGCCAACTTGCCGAAACCTTGAACGGTTGGCGTGCGGAACCCAGCTGAATACACGCGCGGCTTGAAGACATGAAACTCTACATTGCAGGTCACAATGGCATGGTCGGCGGTGCGCTTGTGCGCCGCTTCCAAAACGAGCCGGGCGTTGAACTCGTGCTGCGCACACGGCAGGAACTCGATTTGACGAATCAGTCTGCGATGGACGCTTTTTACGCGGCGGAAAAACCGGACGTTGCGATCATCGCCGCCGCAAAGGTTGGCGGCATTCACGCCAACAACACCTATCCCGCGGAGTTTCTTTACGACAACCTCGCCATCGCGGCGAATTGCATTCACGGCGCGTATCGCGCGGGCGTGAAGCGGCTCTTGTTTCTCGGCAGCTCATGCATCTACCCGAAGCATGCGCCGCAGCCGATGCCGGAGGATTGCTTGCTGACCGGCGCGCTGGAGCCGACGAACGAAGCCTACGCCATCGCCAAAATCGCGGGACTCAAGCTCGCACAATTCTACCGCAAGCAGCATGGCGTGATGTTTCATTCCGCGATGCCGACCAATCTCTACGGTCCGGGCGACAATTATCATCCGCAGAATTCGCACGTGCTGCCGGCGTTGATCCGCCGGTTTCACGAGGCGAAGGAAAACGGTTTGGCGGAAGTCGCGGCGTGGGGCACCGGTTCGCCGAAACGCGAATTTCTTCACGTCGATGATTTGGCCGATGCGTGCGCGTTTCTGCTGAAGCAGGACAACCCGCCGGATTGGATCAACGTCGGCACCGGCACGGATATCAGCATCAAGGAATTGACTGAACTCGTGGCGGAGACGGTAGGTTTCACGGGAAAGATTGCGTGGGATGCCTCGAAGCCCGACGGCACGCCGCGCAAGTTGATGGATGTTTCCAAACTGACCACGCTCGGTTGGAGCGCGAAGATCGCGTTGCGAGACGGCGTGCACCGGACTTACGCCAGTTTTCTAGCGGAGAAGGCGAACGGCACGTTGCGAGGCTGAGTGGATCGCGCGGGACCAGCGCGGCGTTGACGTATTGCAAATCACCTGCCATTGCTCGGCGCGTTAATCGGTTGCACGCAACCGTCCCCTCAACTCTGCCGTTTTCACCTAATGGATACTGAGACACCTCCGCATGCCGCTACGTCCGAGGATCGCACTGTCGCCGTCCTGACTTACATCACGATTATCGGGTTCATCATCGCCATCATTCTTCACTCCAACAAGAAGACCGCGCTGGGCGCGTTTCATCTGCGGCAAGGGTTGGGGCTCATCGTCACAGGCATGGTGCTGTGGGTTGCCGGCATGATTATCGCCGTCATTCCCTTGGTTAATTTGCTTTCGCTGATCCTGTGGCCGGTGATTGGCCTCGGACTTTTCGTCCTCTGGCTGTGCGGTTTGATCGCGGCGGCGCAAGGGCAGCAAAAACCCATGCCGGTGCTAGGCGAACACTATCAAAAGTGGTTTGCCGGCACGTTTGCCTGAAAGCTGGGCAGATTTCTACGTGATTTCGAAGGCGGGCGGTCAGCCCGCCTTCGGCTTTTCCACTTGCGGCAACTGCGTCCGTGCCAAGGGTAGGCCGTTATCATGATTGCACCCGAGACTTTCGACCACATCGAGAACATCAAGAAGCGCGCCGGCCATTTATGGAGGTTTCTTTAACTGCGAACAAAAGCAGCGTGAAATCGAGGCGATGGAAGCCCAGATGGGCGCGCCCGATTTCTGGGATAACAACGACCGCGCGCAAAAGCACATCGCCAAGCTTAACGGCCTGAAACGCGCCGTTAATCCGGTCGTCGCATTTCGCAAAAAAGTGGACGACCTCAGCGTGTTGCTGGAATTCGCCGAAATGGCGGAAGGCGCAGAGCAGGAGGAATACGAGAAGGAACTCGAGACTACGTCCAACGCGATGTTGACCGAGCTCGATGCGCTCGAAATCGCATCGTTCCTCACCGGCCAGTTCGATCGCAACAACGCCATTTTCTCCATTCAGGCTGGCGCTGGCGGCACCGAGTCGAACGATTGGGCCGACATGCTATTCCGCATGTATAATCGCTGGGCGGAGCGCTCCGGATTTGAGGTTGAACTCATGGACGTGCAGGACGGCGAACAAGCCGGCATCAGCCGCGCCACGATGATGATCAAAGGCGAGAATGCCTACGGTTATGCCAAGGCCGAGCGCGGCGTGCATCGTCTTGTGCGCATCAGTCCGTTTGACTCCAACAAACGACGCCACACGTCGTTTTGTGCGGTGGACGTCGTGGCCGAAGTGGACGACGACATCGACATCGATATTCCTGAGAGCGAAATCCGCGTGGACGTTTACCGCTCCTCCGGCAAAGGCGGTCAGGGCGTCAATACGACCGACTCGGCGGTGCGACTGACGCACATCCCGACCGGCCTCGTCGTCGTCTGCCAAAACGAGCGTTCGCAGATCAAGAACCGCGCCACGGCCTTGAAAGTGCTGAAGGCGCGCTTGCACGAAAAGAAGCTCGATGAGCAGCGCAGCGAGATGGAAAGGTTTTATGGCGAAAAGGGCGAAATCGGCTGGGGTAGTCAGATTCGCAGTTACGTCATGCAACCTTACCAGATGGTGAAGGATCTGCGCACGGGCGTCAGTTCGACGGATGTGCAGGAGGTGCTCGACGGCGACCTCGACAAATTCATCAACGCTTGGTTGCGCGCGGGTTGTCCGCGCCATCGCAACAAGGAAATCCAGATGGATGACGATGAGTAAACGCATCGCGTCGTTTGCATTGTCCGGCTTATGCGCTAACTAAGCCAGCAACCTGCCATGTCCGACCTGCCCTACGAACAAATCAAAGCGGAGCTTTCCGCTCAGCCGTTGTTCGAGGACAAGACGTGGCAGCTCTCGCCCGAAGCTTGGCCGCTGACGAAGGAGCAAGTTGCCGAACTAGAACAGATCGGCGCGGCGTGTCTCGCGTTTCATCAAGCGCTGGAAAAACTCTATCTGCGCAGCGCCGCCGGAAAAAACCTGTTGCGCAACCGACCGCTGCACGCGCCGTGGGTGGTGGATTATCTCGATCGCGGCAAACCTGCCGAGTTGATCGCGCATGCGCGTGACGAGCAAAACACCGGCGCGTTTCCGACGGTGCTTCGTCCCGATCTGTTGCTGACGGACGAAGGCTTTGTGATGACCGAACTCGATTCGGTTCCTGGCGGCATCGGTCTTACCGCGTATTTAAACCGGCTGTATGCCTCGCAAGGCGGCGTGCTCGGTGACGGCGACGCGATGATCATATCATTTTACGCTTCGCTGGCGGCGTTGCGCCCTGGCGAACGCAACCCGCTCATCGCATTGGTTGTGAGCGACGAAGCTGCGACCTACCGGCCGGAGATGGAGTGGCTGGCCGCGCAGTTGCAGTTGCAGGGCAAGCGCGTGTTCTGCCTGCGCCCCGAGGATGTGTTTCCCTTGGAGAACGCGCTATTTTTCGACGTCGAAGGCAACCCTGAGAAAATCGACATCATCTATCGGTTTTTCGAACTCTTCGATCTGCCGAACATTGCGACGGCACCGTATTTTTTTGAAGCGTGGGCGGCGGGCGAAGTGGCGATCGCGCCGCCGATGCGGCCATTTCAGGAAGAGAAGCTTTCGCTCGCACTTTTTCATCACCACTTGCTGCAAGATTACTGGCAGGAAGCGCTGGGCGGTCGCACCTACAAGTTGCTCAAGAAACTCATCCCGGAATCATGGGTGATGGATCCGACGCCGCTGCCGCCGGGCGCGGTGCTCGATGGTCCGGTGGCGGCCGGTCGGGCGCTGAATGATTGGCGCGACTTAATCAACGCTACGCAGAAGGAACGCGATTTAATCATCAAGATCAGCGGCTATCACGAAACGGCGTGGGGTGCGCGCAGTGTCGTGCTCGGCAGCGATTGTTCGCGCGACGAATGGCAGCAGGGCGTCGAGCGCGCCATCGAGCACGCGTCGCAGAATCTGCATGTGTTGCAAAATTACCGCAAACCGCGCCGCGTGCGGCATCGCATCTACGATCGCGAAAAGCAGGTGAGGGAAGTGGACGGCCGCTTGCGGCTTTGTCCTTATTATTTTGTGCAAGGCGATCGAGTGGCCCTCTCCGGGGCGCTCGCGACGTTTTGTCCGCCGGACAAAAAGATTATCCACGGCATGCAAGATGCCGCCTTGCTCCCGTGTAGGGTTTTGCCCTTAAGTTGAGCCGTGTGCTGCACTGGCGTAACAACACGCTCCTACCATTCTCTGTTTTCCTGTTCGGCTAGCCTGTTTCTGGCCTGTCTGTTGGCTGTCGCACCAGTCCGTGCCCAATCTCCCTCAGCCAATGATTTGGCGGCGCTGACTGCGCGTGCGGAAGCGGGCGACGCCGAGGCCCTCAATAACTTGGGCAATCTCTACGCGAATGGTCGCGGTGTGCCGCGCAGTGACGCCGAGGCATTGCGGTATTATGCCAAGGCGGCTGAGAGCAATTACGCGTCCGCGTTCTTTAATCTCGGAATGATGCACGAGTTGGGCCGGGGCGTGCCAGCCAGTGCGGAAAAGGCGTTTGGCTACTACCTCAAGGCGGCCGAGTTGGGTTTCACCCTCGCGCAATTCAACGTCGGTAACATGTATGCGAATGGCATCGGCGTGAAAGCCGATCCGTTGGAGGCGATTTTGTGGTTCCGCCAAGCGGCTGATCAGGGGCTGGCTGAAGCGCAGTTTAATCTCGGCTTGGCTTACGAGACCGGTCGCGGTGTTACTGCGGATATCGCCCAAGCGCAGCGGTGGTATCGTTTGGCCTCAGAGCAGGGGTATCCGCGCGCACAATACAATTTGGCCGTCTTGCTGGAAGAAGGCCAGGGCGTGCCGAAGGATGAAGCGCTCGCCGCGAAGCTTTATCTCGCGTCGGCGAGCCAAGGATTTGGCCCGGCGCAGAACAACTACGGCATCATGGTTGCCGAAGGTCGCGGTGGGCTGACCGCCAACTTGATCGAGGCATACGCGTGGTTGAGCCTCGCAGTCGAAAACGGAGTGAACTCAGTAGGCCGCGATCTCGTGGCGCAACAACTGAACACCCAGCAAATGGCGGCGGCTACGCGTCGCATCAATGAACTCAAAGGTGTGGCGCAATCCGCTGCTCCTGCTACTGTGCCTGCCGCTACCCCGACTGCGCCTGTGTCTGATCCGGCGGTGGCGGAATTGCGCCGCAGAGTTGAAGAACTTACCGCGGCGAATGCGCGTTTGACCGCGCACAACGCCGAGTTGGAGGAGAAAGCCCGTGCGGCCGCTTCGGCCACGCCGGATGAGAAGGTCCGCCAACTGCGAGATGATAACGTTCGCCTGAATGACGAAGTGAAGCGCTCCACGCTCGCCATGAGTTCGCTCTATCGCGAATTGCGCGACACTCGCGCGAAACTGGATGCGGCCTTGGCGCGCAGTCCCGTGCAGGAGGGGGCCGAAGGCGAAGAGATTGCCAAGTTGCAAACGCGCATTGCGGAACTCTCGGCCGAAAATCAACGGTTGTCCGCGGCCGCAGTGAATGCGGAGGAATTGCAGCGCTTGCGTGTGTTGGCCGACAGCGCCGTGAAAATGCAAAGTGACATGGCCGAGTTGCGCCAGCAGCTTGACGGAGCATCCGGTGAGCTTAATCGCATGCGCCAAGCGCTCGACGCGGCCCAATCAGCCAAGACGCAGATCGAACAACAATTGGCTGCTGCGAGCTCCAAGCCGCAGAGTGACGACGGCGAGCTGCAGCGGTTGCAGGACAAGCTTGCGCAAACCCAAAGCGACCTCGTGGCCAGCCGCCGGGAGACCGAGGAGATACGCGTTCAATTACAGGCGACCCAGGGCAATCTCGCAGTTGCTTCCAATCAGCATGCGAAGGTGACGAGCGAAGCCGCCGCCAAGTTGCGACAAGCTGAAGATTACGCCAACGAACTTGAGAATTCGAATCGCTCGCTCACTTCGCAGATTGAAACGCTGAAGTCGCAACGGGCCGAGGCGCAACGTGCGCCGGCCGTCAACGTGGCGCAGGTCAGCAACTCCGAGGTCGAAGCACTACGCGAGGAATTGGAGCGGACGAAGAAGGAGCTCGAAGCCAACCGGCGGACGGCGGAGGACGCGCGCAATCAAGTGATGCAGGCCCAATCCCGCCTGGCGGATGTTTCCAATCAAAACGCCAAGGCGTTGAACGATGCCATGACCAGAGCGCACGGTGCGGAAGCGCGTGCGCGAAGTCTCGAAGAATCAAACCGCGCCCTGATCGCGCAGGTGGAAGATTTGCAAAAGCAAGTGACGCTGGCCGCTGCCGAACGCGCGGGCAACGATGCGAGCCGGACGGAGCTCACTGAGCTCAATCGACAATTGGCCGCGGCCCAAGCCGAGGCTAGCTCAGTTACCGCGCTCAAGACCGATTTAGCGAAAGCAGAAAAAGCACTCTTCGAGCAGCAGGCTTGGGTGGACAAGATCGAAGTGGCCAATCGCGAGCTGCAACAGAGCACAAACACGCTGAAACAGCAGCTGGCGCGTTTGAGTGATGAAAACCAGCAGCTGAAAGTGCAGCAGACACAGAAGCTTTCGTCGGTCGATTCGGCTGAACAAAGGCGCTTGAAAGCGGAGATCGACGAGGCCGCCCGCGTGCTGGCCGATCGCGAGACTGCGATCGCCAATCTCGAAGGTCAGGTGAAGTCGCTGCAGCTCGATTTGGAGACAGCACGCAAGAGTGCCGAGGCCGCGCTCGCAGCGCAGGCCACGGCGGCTAGCGCACTGCCCGAGGCCAAGGCGATGCTCTTGGAAATCCAAACGCTGCAGGGACAAGTTTCCCAACTTGAGTCCCAGCTGGCGCAGGACCGCGCACGCTCGGCGAACGAGCTCTCCGCCTTGGCTTCGCAACTCAAGTTGGCCAACGAAACGAACAAGGCTTTGACTGAGGCGAACCGCTCCCTGATTTCAGCTCAACGATCCGGCGCTGATTCGCTACAAAGTGATTTGGACGGTGCAATGGAGCAAGTGGCGGAATTGACCGCTCTCAACGAACGTCTCGGCAAGGAGCGCGACGAACAGAAGCGTCAAGTTGAAGAATTGTTCACCAAGCTGTCACAGGCCGAAACGAGACTCGCGACCTTGCGCGATGCTGAAACCAAATCGCGAAGCGCTGCCGACGAATTGGAGCAGCTCAAGAAGAAACTCGCCGAGCGGGATGCGGCGCTCGACAAGCAGGACAAGACGGTGGCGGAGTTGACGGGTCTCAATGCCGATTTGACCAAGGAGCGCGACCAGTTGCTCGTTCGCACGGTGCAATTGCAGGATTCGTTGAAGCAGACCGAGGCGGCGCTGGGCGCGTTGCGCACCGAGGTTAGCCGCTTGCGCACGAGCGATGCGCTCGTCGCCGATTTGCAAAGGGAATTGGACGACACACGTCGCAAGGTCGCGGAGGCGGAACAGCGCGTGCAATTGCGTTCGGCAGCCGAGGCGCAACTGGCGGATGAAAAGGCCGCGTTGCAGCAGCAGTTGCAGATGGCGACGGCGCGGATCGAAGCCCTGCGGAATGAAAACAGCCGGCTTGCGAGCGCGAGTGCCGCACTGGCCGAGGCGGAGTCTCGTTTGAATACTTTGTCTGCTGCGAGCAATCAGCTGACCGAAGCGCAGCGAACCGTGAACGAGCTTCGCGCGGAGAACGCGCGGCTCAACGACACCTTGCAAGCGCTGGAGCGTGATCGCACGGCGCGCGTGGCGAATCTGCAGCAGGAAAACGCCGCGCTGTCCGCGCGGTTGCGCCAAGCTCAGGGCACGCTCGATCAAATCGCCGCTGCGGCGCGTTTGATGAATCCGAGCGGCACCACGTCGACGACTGCTGGAGCGCAGGCTTCACGACCGGCTGCCGAGAGCGGCCAAACGCCGCGCTACCACATTGTGGTGGAAGGCGATTCGCTCTCGCGCATTTCGCTGCGCTACTACGGCACCGCGAATCGCTGGCAGGAAATCTACGAAGCGAATCGCGAGGTATTGAGCCGCGAAAACGTGTTGCGACCGGGGCAGCGTTTGGTGCTGCCCTGAATCAGCCGCGCCGGCGGAATTCCGCCAAGTCGATGACGCTATTCGTGAGGCGCGCTTCATCGGCGGCGAAGCCCATGGCGTGACTCTCGACGGAACGCTGCAGCGATGAACGCATGTCGGCCGGGTTGGGCTTTTGCCATTCGCGATCGAGCATATCTATCATGCAGTAGTCGCCACCGCCGTGGCCGGCGAACTCACCTTCCTCGATTTTGACGTCATGATATTCGGTTTTGCCGTCGCGATGATTCGTGATGGCGATGTCGTGACCGGTCAGGCGCTTGATGGTTTCGCCGCCGAGCAGCACGCCATCGGTGCCGCGGATCTCCAAACTGCGACCGGTATCGAACGCGGTCATCGTCAGATTGGCGGTGATGTTGTTCGCAAACGTGAGATTCACGCTCTGGCGATCAACCGCGGTGTTGTCGCAGCGATAAACGCAGCGGCCCCACTGCGAGGTGCGCAGCCATTCGCGGATGCTCTCGTCGTCGGCATTGACGCCGCCGTCGAAGACCCATTGCAGCCAGTGGCGCTGGTCGGTCAGGTAACGGTGCGCGTCGTAAATGCAATTCGCCGCTGCCGGGCAACCGTCAGTGCAGCGCGCCGGTGCGCCGGAGGGGGCATGCGCCGCATTGAAATGAGAGAGTGAGCCGAAACTGGAAACGTGTGTGCAGGTCGAGTCGGCCAGCCAAGAGATGATATCGAGGTCGTGGCAGCATTTCGCGATAATCATCGGCGAACACTTTTCGACTACGCCCCAATGGCCGCGCACGAAGGAGTGTGCTTGATGGAACGGTGCCACGCCTTCCACGGCATTGATGGTGGCGACGGTTCCAATGACGCCGGATTCAAGCAGTGATTTCACCGTGGTGTAGAACGGTGTGTAGCGCAGCACGTGACAGATCATCACGCGGCGACCCAAGCGCTGGGCTTCCAACTCCAAGGCGCGGACTTCGGCGAAATTGGTGGCGATAGGTTTTTCCAACAGCACGTCATAGCCCAAGCGCATCGCCTCGATGCAGGGTTCCACGTGATAAGCGTCCTGGGTGCCGATCATTAAAATGTCGGCGAGTTTGCCCGCGGCGAACAGTTCGCGATCGCTGGCGAAAGTGCGCAGCTTGGCCGGCGCGAGGAGTTCCTCCATCAAGCGCAGGCGGGCGGGGTTCGGGTCAGCCGCTGCGACGACCTTGTAGCGATCGGAAAGGAGGGCGGCATACTTGGTGTAAATGCGAACACGGCTGCCGCAACCGATGGCGGCAAGGGTAAGAGGTTGAGCGGGCATCGCGCGAAGCGTGCAAAAAAAAGCCGCGCTGAAAAGCGCGGCTCTTGAAAAGATTACTGTTTATTCAGGCAGTGTGCCGTTGGTCGGCGATGAGGTCTTCGAAATAGAATTCGATGATCCGGCTTTCCAAGTGGTGGCGCGACGTCGTGCTTTGCAGACCCGTGGGCCGTCCGTCCGCGAGAACGTAGGACCAGCGGGCGGGCACGCCGGGCTCGGCGGGATGATGCCAGATGCATCCCACTGGATCTGGATTCTCATCCACGAGGACGACAAGCAGGCGGCGGGATTCAGCTGACGCTGAATCCTCGCCTCCGGCACTCCGGAAACGCAGCAACCGAAAGGGCGCGCTCAAGCAGCAGCTTCCTTGCGCTGAGCGGCCTTGGCGGCTTCGGTTTCGAGTTGGGCGAAAAACGCGTCGCGGCGTTCACGAGCCACTTCGATATCCTTGGTGCCGAGCGAACGACGGATGCGTTCCTTGGTGAAAGGCGTGGGGTGAACGGTGTAGTGCAGAAACCAAGTCCCGTGGTTGTTCCACAGGTGGTGGTTCGGGTTGTCCGTGCGAACACGGATGCCGGGGAGTTTGGTGATGGTGGACATGATGCGTGATGATCTGTGGTTGCAGGTTCGCGCAGCAGGGGTGGAAAACAAAAAACCGACCAGATGGGCATCAGGTCGGTCTCGTCTTCGGGAGCGTTCTTGGTTCGCCCCCCTTGCGGGTGACGCACATCCGAGGTTTCCCTCGATCCACCGTGGCCGCTCCCGGCCCGGTTGGCGGAGTCAGCTTTTGAGGGCCGGCTCGTTCCTGATGCGGGGCAGAAAGTCATGGTATGACACTCAATCGTCCAGCAAATTTTTTGTCATAAACTAATATTTTGCTGGAGGTGTTGAGTGATATGACTTTGCGGCTGTTAAGCGGGCGTCACGCGAATCATAACCATCGCTTCGGTCACCGGTCGGGCGACTCGCCAGCTCAAACGGGTGGGGGTGGAGCTCTCCTGAATCACGCAGTGGTTGAACTCCAATTCGTCATGATCGGAAGTGACTTCGACTTCGATGGCTTCGCCGTTTTGCGAAATAAGCAACTTGCCATCGGACTGGCGCTCCCAGTTGGCGTAAGTGATCAACGCGGTTTCAAATGTGTCCGCGCGGGCGAAGGTGACTTGGTCACAAACCTCCACATGCCCCTTGCCGGTGCGATCATAGGTGAAGGCGCGGATCAATGTCATGAGGTGAGGCACCTTGTAGGCACGATCCATTTCCAGAATCACCTTGTCGCGCTCGGCGGTGAAAGTGGCGTCCACCAACTTCGTGTAGGCGTCGCGACCGTAACCGGTGCGATGATAGGTCTTGTCGGGAAACTGCAGTTGGCCGCCGACGACCGGCACGGGATGGCCGAAGGAGTTGAGCAAATCGCTTTCGTAGCGCCGCTCGCTGAACGTGCGCTCGGTGTAGGCCTCCGCGCCGGGATCGGTGAGAAGTTCTTCTTTGCCCAAGATTACGGTGAAGGTGCCGAGATCGTTGTGGTTGTGATTCACCGCGTTGTTGCCGCCCTTGAAAGTCGCGGCGAGGCGGCAGTCGGAGTTCTGCGGCGGGCGACAGATGAGAAATTGCACATCGTCGAACCACTCGCGCAGAGAATGACCGCGCTCAACCGCGTAAGCGCGATTGAGGTCTTCCTGCTGAAACAGGAGTAGATGCAGTTCGTCGCTGAATTGATAGTGGAGCGGTAGCGCCGCTTGGATTGGCGTAGTCGTGTCGCGGTGTGTGCGTTGCGGATCATGCCGGTTGTTGTGCCAATGCATGAGCCAGTCCGGCAGGGTGACATTGCGACTGCAGTCGGCGAAGGTCGGATAGGCGCCGTTTTGAATCTCCATGCGGTGGCCGAAGTGAGAGATTTGTTCCACGCGCGGATTTTTCAGCCAATCGATTTTTCCATTGGTAGCGGCGCGGAAGAGTTCTGCGGCCACGACGTAGTGGCTGTAACCATAACTCCAATAACTCACGCCTTCCGTATAAAATCCGCTGGGCTCAAAACCCTCTTCGGAGTGCTTGATGAGTTTCTCCGTCACCGCGAGATACCACGCGCGTTCGGTCGGATCATCTTTCAAGCATAGCGCGCAACTGAGTATGCCGGCGAGGCAGACGCTGTTCCAGTTGTGCGTGACGATGGTCCACCAATATACGTCGCGACCGGTTTTGATGCGCTCTTCAAACGGTTTGAATATCCGCGTGTCCACTTCGCGGCGAATCAAGTCGCAGGTCTCAGGTTTGAGGCGGTCCTCCAAGATATGCAGCGCCGCCACGAGATTGCTCGCGTAGTGCACCGAGGCCAAATCGGTGAAGACGGTTTCACGATTGTAGAGTGCCATGCCCTTTTCGTGCAGCGGAAAGGTCCACAGGTTCAGCGCGCCAATTCGCTGAATGTCGTCTTCGATGCGTTCAAGATAACGTCCTTCGTTCTCAATACACTCGGCGATGGGCAAGAGCGCCAAACGTTCGCGCACGCGACCGGCCTGAACGGCAAACTTACCCATCTCGGATGTCTCAATGACATAGAGGCAATCTTCGTTGGTGATGTAAGCGCGCGGCTCGGACTTGCCCACTTCTTCGGCGCGTTCGAGCAAACGCCGCCCCGCTTCGCTTGCGCGCACTTTTTGCCACGCCTCGCGATCGCTGCATGGTCTCCCGAAATGAAACGGACCGCCGATTAGAGCGAGGAGCTCCTTTACGCGTTCCGGAGCAGGTTCAAAGTTATGCCCGGCGGGCAGGTTGAGGTTTTGATCGCCGTGTCCCATGCGGGGTGAAGGGCTACGCGTTGAACCAAAACGCGTAAAACAAAAAGGCGCTGCACGCTTCGTGGCCTGACCGAAAGCGTTTAGGCTCGCACCAATGCGAGCAACTTGCGCCACGCATCGCGGGTGCCGAGTTCGAATTGAGCCCGACGCCTGAACGCCAAGCGATTCAAGCCCAAGGCGAAGCCTACGCAGGCCCAGAGGTTGACGAACATCAGGTGCAGAAAGTGCGGTGGAGTCGGGATCGCTTCAGGCTGGCGCGTGTGCAGCGCCGACCATCCGAAAGAGAGCAGACCGTAGAATATTGCGCCGAAAACGATGGTCGCGATCACTGCGCGGGCATCGACGTTGCGGAAGAGCAGTCCGGTGATGAATGCCGCGAGAATCGGCATGCTGAAGAGTCCGAGCAATTGCTGGATAAGTTGAATGATGCTGTCCGCACCTTGATAGAGCGGCACGAGAGCGATCGACAAAAGCGCGAAGCCTACTTGCAGCCCGATACTCAGGTGTTTGATGGAGCCAGTCGGGTTGACGTATCTTTGGTGCAGGTCGCAAACGTAGAGCGCGGCGGCGGAATTGAGCGTGGAATTGTAGCTCGTCATGACCGCCGCAAACATTGCGGCTGCGAAAGCACCGAGCAGCCAGTGAGGCAGAACTTGGCCGACTATATAACCGTAGGTGGCGTCGCCCAGTGGTCCGTAAAGTTTGTAAGCGCAGAGACCGGGCAATGCGATCATCGGCGGCACGATCAACAGGCGAATGACCGCGGCACCATACGCGCCTTTCTGCGCCTCGCGAATGGATGGCGCGGCCAGGACGCGCTGAGTGATGGTTTGGTTCGTGCTCCAATAAAACAGTTGAGTGAAAATCATTCCCGTGAGCAACGTGGTCCACGGCAGCACTGAATCGGGGCCGCCTAACAAGGTGAGCCGCTCTGGAGGCAGGCCGGAAAGGTCCCAATCAACCGCGTTCATCGACAGGACGGCAACGAGTAGCCCCATGCCCAACACAAACACACCGCTATAGGTGTCGGAAATAGCCACGGCTCGCAGACCACCAAAGATGGCGTAGGCGGCGCCCGCAGCTGCGATGCCGGCGGCCAGCACGATCAGTGGAATTTCCAAGCCGAACATCCCGCGCAACATCAGCGAGCTCGTGTAGAGCATGACCGGCAGAAAGAGCAACACGCTGCCGAGCAGGAAAATCGTGGCCACGGTCGCGCGGATATGGGGATTGTTGTAGCGGCGTTCGAGAAGTTCGGTGACCGTTGTGCAGTTGTATTTATAGTAGAGCGGCACGAAAACTTTCGCGAGGATGATGAGTCCAGGCACCCCGGCGAATTCCCAACACGCGATCAGCAGCATCTGATTGCCATTCCATCCCACCAGCGTGTCGGTGTTGATGTTGGTAAGCGTGAGCGAACCGGCGATAAACACCCAGCCCAACGTGCCGCCGGCGAGGAAGTATTCGCGCGTGCCGGTGGTCGAACGCGGTGCGCGGCGGCAATGCAACCACGTGACAACGGCTACGAGCAGATTCAGGCCGAGAAAAACACCAAGTTGGATCAGCGTGGGGAGGGGCATGCCGGAGCTGGGGTAGAGCTCCGGTTACGCTGCGAGGCACCATCTCTCCTACAAGGTTAGCAACTGCAGGACAGTCCGCACGATAGGGCGCATCCTTTAACGGATGCGCGTTGAAACGACTGACAGAAGCGAAGCGCGTTGCGGAGGCAACGCGCTTGCCTTGATCAAGCGAGGCTTACGCCTTTGGCCTTGGCGGCGCGCAACAGCGCGTCGGCCATGTCGGTCGGCGTTGCGGCGACTTCGATGCCGCATTCCTTGAACACGGCGATCTTGGCGGCGGCGGTGTCTTCATGACCACCGACAACAGCGCCAGCGTGACCCATGCGACGACCGGCGGGAGCGGTGGCGCCAGCGATGAAACCAGCGACGGGCTTCTTGCAGTTGTCCTTGATCCAACGCGCGGCTTCGACTTCGGCGCTGCCGCCGATTTCACCGATGAGGATGATGCCCTTCGTGTCAGGATCTTCGTTGAAGAGCTTGATCACATCGAGATGCGACGTGCCGTTGACCGGGTCGCCGCCGATACCGACGGAAGTCGACTGGCCGAGGCCCTTGCAGGTGATTTGATAAACCGCTTCGTAGGTGAGCGTGCCGGAGCGCGACACGATGCCGACGTGGCCCTTCTTGTGAATGTAACCGGGAGCGATGCCGATGCGGCAGCCGCCTTTGGAACCTTCGCCGGTGCCGGGCGTGACGAGACCGGGGCAGTTCGGACCGATGAGGCGCGTCTTGGAGCCCTGCATCGCGCGCTTTACGCGAATCATGTCTTTAATCGGAATGCCTTCGGTGATGCAGACGGCGAGATCGAGGCCCGCGTCAACACATTCGAGAATCGCGTCGCCCGCGAACGGCGGCGGCACGAAGATGGCGGAGACAGTGGCGCCGGTGGCCTTCGCGGCTTCGGCGACGGAGTTGAAGATCGGAACCTTGTGGCCGTTGTGCTCGAAGAACTGGCCGCCTTTGCCTGGCGTGACACCGGCGACAACTTGGGTGCCGTAGTCGAGGGAGAGCTGGGCGTGTTTACCGCCGAAGGCGCCGGTGATGCCCTGAACAAGGATCTTGGTTTCGGGAGAGATGAGAATGGACATGGGAGGATGGGCGGGCGGTTAGGCGACCAGTTTGACGATCTTTTGCGCGGCGTCGGCCATGGTGTCGCCCGAGACGAGCGCGAGGCCGGAGTTGGCGAGGGTTTCTTTGCCCTTCGCGACGTTGTTGCCTTCGAGGCGAACGACGAGCGGGAGCTTGAGGCCGACTTCCTTGACGGCTTCGACGATACCCTCGGCGATCACGTTGCAGTCCATGATGCCGCCGAAAATGTTAACGAAGATGCCCTTCACGTTGGCATCACCGAGGATGATCTTGAAGGCCGCAACGACCTTCTCCTTGGACGCGCCGCCACCGACGTCGAGGAAGTTGGCGGGGTTGCCACCATAGTGCTTGATGATGTCCATCGTGGACATCGCGAGGCCGGCACCATTGACGAGGCAGGCGATGTTTCCGTCGAGCGCGATGTAAGCGAGGTCGTATTTGGAGGCTTCGATTTCCTTTGGGTCCTCTTCGTTGAGGTCGCGCAGCTCGACGATGTCGGGATGACGGAAAAGCGCGTTGGCGTCGAAGGATACCTTGGCGTCGAGCGCGAGCACTTGATCGTCAGGCGTGGTGATGAGCGGGTTGACCTCAACCATCGAGGCGTCGGTTTCCCACCACATGCGATAAAGGTTCTTGATGAGCTTGGCGGCGTTCTTCGATTCGGCGGCGTTGAACTTCAACGCGAAGAGCAGCTCGCGCACTTGGTAGTCGGCGAGGCCGTAGGCGGGATCGACGAGAACCTTGGTAATTTTTTCAGGCGTTTCGTGGGCGACCTTTTCAATTTCCACGCCGCCTTCGGTGGAGGCCACGATCACGGGCTTCGAGGAGGCGCGGTCGAGGAGGATGGCGAGGTAGTATTCCTTTTTGATGTCGCTCGCGACGGTGAAGTAGATCGTCTGCACCTTGCGGCCGGCGGGGCCGGTTTGAGCGGTGACGAGAGTGTTGCCGAGCATCTTGCCGGCGATCTCCTTGGCCTCGGCCGTGGTCTTGCAGAATTTCACGCCGCCCTTGAAGCCGTCGGTGAACGTGCCTTTGCCGCGGCCACCGGCGTGGATCTGCGACTTCACCATCGTGGGGCCTTCGGGCAGCTTCGCGAGCGCGGTGTCGAACTCGGCGGCGGATTTGGCGGAGGCGCCCTGGGGGACGGGAACCCCGTATTTTTCAAAAAGGGCTTTGGCCTGATACTCGTGGATATTCATGGAGCGGAGTTAAAGGATAGTAGGCTAAGGCGCAGAAGCACCTTTAAAAAGTGAAAATTCACGACTCGTTAGTTTCCGTGGTAGCGGGGTTGCGTTTCACTTATGCCCCGGCACGATAGCGCGCCATGCAATCGCATGAGGTCCTCCGGGAGGTTTTGAAACAAACCAGCGCCAAGCAAATCGCCGCCGACATGGGGCTGTCGCTTTCCTTGATTTACAAGTGGGCGGAGCCGCCGGCGGACGATAGCGGCAGCGGGGCGAACAACCCGCTGGATCGCGTGGGGCAGTTGATCAAATCCACCAACGACACCCGCATTGCCCAATGGGTTTGCGAGCAAAGCGGCGGGTTTTTCATCCAAAACCCGCAATCGATTAAACACACCGGCCACTTGATTCCGCTGACCAACGACATCGTGCAGGATTTTGCCGATATGTTGGCGACGATCGCGACGTCGTCTGCGGACAATGTCATTACGCCGCAGGAGGCTAAGACCATTCGCCTCCGTTGGGAGCAGCTGAAGAGTGTGACGGAGGGCTTCGTGCGCGCGGCGGAGGGCGGAAATTTCGGGAACGTTGCCCCGCCGCCGCAGGCGATGGATTGACCCTTACTTCAACAACTGAGCCGTCAAAAACGCGGTCTGCTTGGCGGAGAGTTCCTTGAGCCCGGTTTGGGCGAGTTGCAGCAACGACTGCAGTTGGTCGTGCGAAAACGTGGTCTCTTCGCCGGTGCCTTGGACTTCGACGAATTGTCCGCGGCCGGTCATCACGACGTTGAAGTCAACTTCGGCGTCCTTGTCCTCGATGTAGTCGAGATCGCAAACCGGCTGGCCGTTGCAAATGCCGACGCTGACGGCGGCGACGGAATCGGTGAGCGGATTTTCCGCGAGCTTTTGCTCATCGATCAACTTTTGCACGGCGAGACGCGTGGCCAGATAAGCGCCGGTGATTGAAGCGGTGCGCGTGCCGCCGTCGGCTTGCAGAACGTCGCAATCCACCCACAGCGTGTTTTCGCCGAGCTTGTCCAAGTCCACCACGGCGCGCAGCGAGCGGCCGATGAGACGTTGGATTTCCACGGTGCGGCCGTCGAGTTTGCCCTTGGCGATGTCGCGCGCTTTGCGATCAAGCGTCGAATATGGCAGCATCGAATACTCGGCCGTGAGCCAGCCGCCCTTTACGCCTTGAGCGCGCATCCAGCCCGGAACTTTGGGCTCGATGGTCGCTGCGCAAATGACGCGAGTATTGCCAAAACCAACCAGCACGGAGCCGGTGGCATGCGGCGCGATGCCGGCTTGGAAAGTAATATTACGCAACTGGCCGGCAGTGCGGCCGTCGTGACGGGTATTTTGATCAGACATGAAATGGTTCAGTCGTCCCGCTCCTCGGGATCGAAGGGTTTGATGGTGAAACTTTTTTCCTCTTCGGACGCCGTCATGTGAGCGATGAGCCGGTCGTTGAATTCCTTCGCGGGATCGTGGCCGAGTTTCTTCAACGCTTGCGTCAGCGCGGCCACTTCGACGAGTCGCGCCATGTCGCGGCCGGGGCGGACATAAAGTTCGATGTGTGGAACGTTGACGCCGAGGATTGAGTAATAGTTTTCCTCCAACCCTGTGCGCTCTTCTTCGACCTCGGGCGTCCATTCCTGCAGCGAGATCACCAAGTTCACGCGCTTTTCGTGACGCACGGATTTAATGCCGAACATTTCTGCGATGTTGATGATGCCGATGCCGCGACATTCCATCCAACCGCGGTTCAACGGGCGGCTGGTCGCCATGAGAATGTGATCGTCGCGGACGTGGAGAACGGTGAGGTCGTCGGCGACGAGTGAGTAACCGCGGGCGATCAACGCCAGCGCACACTCGCTTTTGCCTACGCCGCTGGAGCCGCGCATCATCACGCCGACACCCTTGATATCAAGTGTCGTGGCGTGTTCGGTCGCGGTCGGCGCGAATTCGTTGTCGATGCACACCGTCGCCATGTTCACGTATTTCATCGTGATCATCGGCGTGCGGAAGATGGGCAGCTTCATCTCCTCGGCGACCTCCATCATGGCCTTGGTCGCGTGGTAATTGCGCGTGAGCACGAGGCAGGGAATCTGTCGCTTGGCGATTTCGCGCAGGATGTTTTTCTGCGCGTCATGCGACAGCGTTTTGAGGTAAGTCATTTCGGCCGAGCCGAGGACTTGGATGCGCTTGTTCGCGAAATATTTTAAGAATCCGGTCAGCGCGAGCGCGGGGCGGTTGATCGAGCCTTCCTTGATCAGCCGGTGCATGCCGACGCTGGCCGTGGTAAGCAGCTCCATTTTCAATTTTTCGCGATAGGTGGCGAAAAAGTGTCCGATGGTAATGCCGTTAACTGCTTTGGTGGGCATGGGGATCAGAGGTTAAAGTCTTCGCCGAGATAAAATTCCCGGGCTTGCGCATCGTTGATCAAGAACGCGCCGGTGCCCTGCGTGAGCACGCGGCCCTTGTGAATCAAGTAGGCGCGGTCGACGATGCGCAGCGTTTCGCGCACATTGTGGTCGGAAACCACGACGCCGATGCCGCGCTGTTTGAGCTGCAGGATGATTTTCTGCACCTCGGCCACCGAGATCGGATCGATCGCGGCGAACGGCTCATCCATCAACAGAAACTTCGGCTTGGTCACAAGCGCGCGTGCGATTTCCAAGCGGCGTCGTTCGCCGCCGGAAAGTGTGAAGGCCTTTTGCTTGGCGACGTGGGTGAGACTGAGTTCTTCGAGATGGTGTTCGACCAACGCCTTGCGTTCTTTGCGCTTCACACCGATGGCCTCGGCGATGGCGAGGATATTTTGCTCAACTGTGAGCTTGCGAAACACCGAGGCCTCTTGCGGCAGATAACCGATGCCGCGGCGCGCGCGTTCGTGCATTCGCAACGGTGTGATGTCGTGGCCATCGAGTTTTACGCAGCCTTTACTCGCTGGCACCAAACCGACGATCATGTAAAACGTCGTGGTCTTGCCCGCGCCGTTCGGACCGAGCAGGCCGACGACTTCGCCGGCGGAGAAATTCAAATCCACACCGTCCACGACCGAACGTGCGCCGAAGGTCTTGACCAAACCTTCGGTCGAGATGGTGGACTTGGCGTCTTCGCTCATTGGTTCTGGCCGTCCTTGTTTTCTTCGTCGAAGCCGAGGTCCTTGATGGCGGGCAGCGTGATGCGGGCGCGCTCAAGTTCGTTGCCTTCGATCACGGCGCGGCGTTGGCCGCGGTAGAGCACGAGGCGCGGACCGGTCGCGATGTATTCGTCGTCAAAGCTGCGCACGACGGGCTCTTCGCTCAACACGATGCGATCTTCGCCGGGAAAAACTTCCGCACGACCGCAAGTCGCCTCGCGATCGCCTTGAACGATGCGCACATTGCCGGTGGCGATGAGAGATTTGAAATGACCGTAAGAACCGAGCGTGGCGCTAGGGTCGCCTTTGCGAATAGCGACGACTTTTAGGTAATCGCAGGTGAGCTTGATGTTGTTGCCGGTAACTACGACTTGGTCGCGAAACGTCGCAATTGTTTCGGTGTCGGTGCTGATAGTCTCGGCCGGGCCCGAACACTCAATGACCGTCGGCGGCGGCTCAGCCGGTTGGGCGTGAATCACAGGGCCGGCGAGCACGAGACTCGCGAAGATAAAATGGGATAGGCGGCTCATTTCAAAATATCGGGCAACGGGGCATGGAAAACAATCCGCGCCTTAGTGGCGATGGAAACCTTCTTTTCGCGATGATCGTAGGACCACTTTTCTCCAGTGATCTCAAGGTCGTCGCGAATGACGCGCACCGCGTGGTTGCCGTGAATGCGCTCTTTGTCGATATCCGCCACGGCTTGCGGGCTCAGAATGATGGTTTCGATGACGTCCTTTTTGTCGCCGTCAAACAGCGTGAGGTTGAGATCGGTGAGTTCGATCTGGGAGGACCCGACCACGGCGCTGGCACCTTGAATCAACATCGAGCGATGACCGTGCTGGTTGAACGTGGGCAGGCGGAAGTTGCTCACCGGCGTTTTCGAAGTCAGCGGCGCGGCGCCGGCGAGAACCGACGAGAACAAGCCGATGAATACGAAGCGCCACATGTGTATCAATGACCCCGGTGGGCGAGAATGTGTTCGCAGATTTCGCGGACTGCGCCGCGCCCGGCGGGACGCTGCGTGACATAGCGCGCTGCGTTTTGCGCCGCGGGCATGGCGTCAGGCACCGAGACGCCGATGCCGGCCCACGCGATGGCCGACGCGTCGATATCGTCGTCGCCCATGTAAACGCATTGGTTGGCCTCGAGCTTCAATCGTCCGGCGAGTTCTTGCAGCGCGACGAGTTTGTCGGTGCGTCCTTGAATGAGGTGCGGAATTTTTAATTCCGTGGCGCGGCACGTGGTCGCTTCGGAAGGCCGTCCGCTGATCCAAGCCACGGCGATGCCGGCGCGGTTGAGCCGCACCAAGCCCATGCCGTCGAGAATCGAAAACGACTTGGTCTCGGTGCCGTCGGACGAGATTTGCACCGTGCCATCGGTGAGCACGCCATCGACGTCCATCGCGAACAATCGAATCGCGGACCAATCGGCGGCGGGAATGGAAGACGCGCGGCTCATGTTGTTTATTCCAGCCAAGCGAGCAGGCGTTCGATGACGTCGTCCTTGCGCGGGCGGTAAGCGCGTTCGAGTTCCGCGGCGAACGGCACTGGAATGTCCAACGCGCCGATGCGCAACGGAGCGGCCTTGAGGCTGCCGAAGTTCTCTTCGGTCAGGCGCGCGACCAACTCGGCGCCGAAGCCGTGCGTGCGACGGCCTTCGTGTAAGACAACAAGACGGCCGGTGCGGCGCAGTGAGGCGTGAATGGCGTCGAGCTTCAACGGCGAGAGCGCGCGCAGATCGAAGAGGTCGAAACCGATTTCGTATTCTTCCGCGAGGTAATCGCAGATTTCGGCGGACTCGATGACCATCTCGCCATAGCTGACGAAGGTGGCGAAGTCGCCGGAGCGAAGCTGCTTGGGCTCCCAGATTTTGCGGTAGTCGGGATTCCAGACGACCGGCTGTTTCTTGCAGCGGTAGAGCGCCTTATTTTCGAAAAGAATAACCGGGTTGTTGTCCTCGTAAGCGGCCAAGAGTGCGTCGAACGCATCCTGTGGCGTGCTGGGATAAAGCGCCTTGAGGCCGGGGAAGGAGAGGAAGCTCGATTCGAGTTCTTGCGAGTGGAAGGAGCCGAGTTGCACCGTGCCGCAGGGGAACCGGAACACGACCGGACAGGCCGCGCCTGAACGGAAGAAATAGGTGCCGGCGTTCTGCGTGATTTGCGTAACGGCTTCCGTGGCGAAATCGGCGAACTGGAATTCCTCGATTGGACGCTGACCGCGCAAGGACATGCCGAGGGCGTAACCAGTGCAGGCGCTTTCAGCGAGCGGCGTGTTGAACACGCGAGCGCGGCCGAATTCTTCCAGCAAGTCTTCCGTGACTTTGAAGGCGCCGCCGTAGCGACCGATGTCCTGCCCGAGCACGATGGACTCGGGCCGCTCGGAGAGAATTTTGCGATGAGCGAGATTGAGCGCTTGAGCGAAGTTGAGCTGCTGCCGTTCGGTCGGCTCCGCCTTCCACGGCAAGGGCCCGGAATCGGGCGCGAACAAGTCATCCACCATGCCTTTCGGATCGGGACGCGGCACCTGCATCGAAACTTTTATGCAAGCTTCAAGGAAGGCGTTGAGTTCGCTTTCCATGCTTTCGATGCGATTAACGAGACCGGCTTCGACGAGCTTGGCGCGCAAACGTGGCAAAGGGTCCTGCGCGAAGAACGATTCGCTTTCGCCGGGTTTCAGATAATCGCACGTGTCGTAAGCGGCGTGACCGCGCAGGCGCAGCGTGTGTGCCTCGACCAACACCGGACGCGAAGTCTCGCGCGCTTTGGCGATGGCGGCGCCGATGGTGCGGGTGAACGATTCGACATCCGTGGCGTCGGCGGCGAAGCCTTCCATGCCGTAGCCGGCGGCGCGCTGCCACAGTTGGACGTTGGGATGAAATTGTTCTTCGATCGGCGTCGAGTAAGCGTAGCGATTGTTCTCAATCACGAACACGACGGGGATCGAAAGCAACGAGGCGAGATTCATCGATTCGTGCACGTCGCCGGTGCTGGATGCACCGTCGCCGAAGAACGTGAAGCCGACGGATTTGTTGCCGTTGCGACGCTCGGCGTCCACCGCGCCTGCGACATTGGAAAGCATGATGCCGAGATGGCTGATCATCGGCAACGAGCGGTTGGCGGGATCGCCGTGATGGATGTTGCCCTCGCGCGCCTTGGTCGGGCTGTTCGCGTTGGCAAAATACTGATTCAGGTGTTCGCACAGGTGGCCGCTCCAAACCAGATGGCCAGAGAGCCCGCGATGACTGATGCAGATGACGTCTTGGGCCTTGTCGGCGAGCAGAGTGAGGGGCACGTAAAGCCCTTCGTGGCCCATGCCGCCGGTGACGGTGCCTTTGATGAGACCTTGGCGAAACAGCTCAAGAATGCGGTTATCCGCGGAACGCCCGAGGTGCATCCACGCGTAGATGCGCAACAGCGTTTCGTTACGATTTGTTTCCAAGTCCTCGGGACGCAGCGTGCGGTCCGTGAGAATCTGCGGAGGGTTGGGAAATGCCATGATTTTGCCTAAAAACGTGGCGGGCGGTTCGCACTCGTGCAAGGGGGAACCGCGGAACTTTTTGCAAGCTGTTCACGTTCTTGAGGGTTGCTCAGAGCGCCACATTTCCCGGCTTTGGCGAAGGCACGACATGTCCTCGCGGCCGCGATGCGCGAGGACGAGGAAATTACTTGCTGAGCCAATCGTGCGCAGCCTGCAAATCGCCCGCGACCAATCCATGGCCCGCCGCGTGAGTGGCGAGGGTAACATCAGCGCCGCCGCCGCGGAGCAATTGCGCGAGTTTTTCGGGATGAGTCGTGGGCACGATGGGATCGCGTGAGCCGCTGGAAATCAGCACGCGTTTGCCGCGGAGCGAATCGGTCGCCGCGGTTTGATCGAGAACCACCATCGGGCGAAATAAGATCGCGCCGCCTAAAATCTCGGGACGCAGCTGCATCAACGTCGCGGCGATGTTGGCTCCGTTGGAAAATCCGAGCGCGATTAACCGTTTCGAAGGAATGTCGTGCTCTTTGCACGCGGCGGCTATGAATTCGGCGAGCTCATGCGTGCGACGAGTGACTTCGACCGGATCGAATACGCCTTCTGCGAGCCGCGCGAAAAAGCGGTTTGCGCCGTGCTCGGATACGTTGCCGCGCGGGCTGAGTATGGCCGATTGTGGCGAGAGCCGTTGCGCCAGCGGCACGAGATCGTGTTCGTTGCCGCCGGTGCCGTGCAAAAGCAACAGCGGTGGCGCGTTCGTTGCGCCGGGTTGAAATAAATAATGATGTGAATGCAGGCTCATGATTTCCGATCTGCGTGTTCTGCACTTCGAGCGCAGAACACACATGCTTTTGATATGCTTAATCGAGCTTCGGCAGGGCTGCTTCGATTTGCTCGCGATAGGGTTCCAACCGCGGCGGCAAGCCGAGGCGTTGACCGAGCGTTTCGACGGGTTCGTCGATGGCGAAACCCGGTTCGTCGGTGGCGATTTCAAACAGCACGCCGCCGGGTTCGCGGTAGTAGATCGATTTGAAATACGCGCGGTCGATGATCGGGCTGACGTGCAATCCGCTGGCGTCGATTTCGCGATGCGCGGATTCCTGCGAGGCATCCGTGCTCGTGCTGAACGCGACGTGATGAATCGTGCCTGCGCCGTTGAGGCCGCGCGGCAGAGCGGGATCGGTGAGCAGATCCACGTAGGTGCCGGGACCGCCGTCGGCGACGGTATAGCGCGTGCGATGGCCGTCGGTTGCGAGCTGGCGGTAGCCCATCGTGGCCGTGAGCACGTGCGCGGTTTCGTTGGTATCAACCAAAGCGAGTGTGCTGCTGTGGAATCCGCGAATGGCGTGTTCGCGCGGCACGTTGTCTGATGGTGCCGGTTCGCGAGAGTCGTCTTCGCTAGTCGCGATGAGTTCGAGCCGCAGACCATCGGGGTCGAACAGCGTGATGACTTTTTCGCCGAAGCGATCGGTGATCGGTTCCGTTGTGACGCCGAGATCACTCAAACGTTTGGTCCAATACTCCACCGAGGTCGAAGGAATCGAATAGCCCGTGGCATAGGCTTGTCCGGTGCCGGGCCGGCCGCGGCGCAAACCGCTCCACGGAAAGAAGGTCAGGATCGTTCCCGGTGAACCAGTGTAATCGCCGTAGTAGAGATGATAGGTGCCGGGGTCGTCTTGATTGACGGACTTTTTAACGAAGCGCAGGCCTAGCACGCGGGTGTAGAAATCGACATTCTTCCGCGGATCGGAAGCGATGGCGGTGATGTGGTGCAGTCCATTGAGTTTCATGGGAGGAGAGTTTGGTGGCAGTCTGCGCACGAGAGGCGGCAAGCTGCCGGTGATTTAGGAGTTAATTTTTCTTGGAGAACTTGGCATCGAAGGAGAGCGCGCCGCCGCCGCTGATGAGTAGGGCAATCGAAACAGCGAGCAGGGTGAGCGTGTATTCCATGCCATCCGGGGCGAAGAATCCGCCGGCGTGGACGGTGAACGTCGCAACCGCCATGGTGATGCCCACGGTCAGCGCGGCGAAACGGGTGGCGAGACCGATAATCAGCAGCAACCCGCCGAAAAATTCGCCACCGCCGGCTAACGCGGCCCAGAAGATGCCGGGCGTGAGGCCGAGTTGATTGGCGAAGAACCCAGCGGAGGCTTCGAGACCGTAACCGCCAAACCAGCCGAAGAGTTTCTGTGCGCCGTGCGCCACCATAACAGCGCCCAAGACAAGGCGCGGGGCTAGCACAGCCCAATTCCGGGCGTTCGTATTCAGAATGGAAGTGATTTTCGTATTCATGATGTAATATGATTTAATGTTGAACTATTTGTTTAAGGAGAAAGGCGAATGAGAATCTGAGGACGTTTAGTCGCGGTTGGCAGTGCGGACGCCGAGCTTTTTGCAGAGCCAACCGAGCGTAAATTGCTCGGCGCAGGTGAGGGCACCGAACTCTTGGGTGATGGCTTCGGCCACCTTGGGAAATAGCTCGGAAATGAAAGCGCGGCCTTGATCGGTGAGGCTCACGGTGATGAAGCGCCGGTCCTTTTCGTCACGCTCGCGGGTAATCCAGCCGGATCTCTCCAAGTTGCTGACTACAAGCGTGATATTTCCGCCACTCATCAGGAGCTTGGAGGCGAGTTCAGACTGGCACATGGGGCCACGATGCAGGAGGGCTTCGAGGGCGCCGAATTGGGAAATCGTCAGATCCGGAGGTAGGGCGGCTTGGACGCGGCCCGTGACGCTGTTGGCGGCGCGCATGAGCTTGATGTAAGCGTTCAGCGCGTCGATTTCAGCTTTAGTGCCTTGGTAGTGCGTTCCCATAACAATTCGACATCAAACTAATTATTAGTTTGATGTCGAATTGTTTTTCGAGAAAACGATTCTGTAGGTAGGAAAGGGAGGCGCAAAAGCGCCTTACGCCATGCTATCGAGCTTGCGAATGCGCGGGATGTGGCGGTCGCCTTCGAATTCGGTGGCGAGCCAGACGCGGACGATGTGCAGCGCTTCTTCCTGCGTGATGGTGCGTTCGCCGAGTGAGAGGCAGTTGGCGTCATTATGCGCACGATTCCAGATGGCGACTTGTTCGTTCCAGCATACGCCGCAGCGCACGCCTTTGACGCGATTGGCCGCCATGGCTTCGCCGTTGCCGGATCCGCCGAGGACGATGCCGCGCTCGTATTCGCCAGCGGCGACAGCGCGGGCCACCGGAAAGCAGAAGTCAGGATAATCGCAGCGCTCAGGCGAATGCGTGCCGAAGTCACGCACGGTGTGGCCCTCGGCCAGCAGCATGGCCTTGATGGCTTCCTTGTAGTTGTAGCCGGCGTGATCGGAGCCGATGGCGATGGAGAACGTTTTCATGCAGGAGGCGAACAGTTCGAGGTTTGCGCTGTCATTGAGTGTCAGACAGTTTCGCCCTGCAACACATCTCCCCATGAAAACTCGCCTCGCTCTTTTGTTGCTTCCGCTCCTTTTGCTTGCTGGTTGCGCCACGGTGGACAGCCGTATCCGCAAACATCAGGCGGTGTTCGATTCTTGGCCGGCGAATGTGCAAGCCATGGTTCGCGCGGAAAAAGTGGACCTCGGATTCACGCCGGAGCAAGTGCGCGTGGCCTTGGGCGACCCGGATCGGGTTTTCTCGCGCAAGAGTGGCGAGGGCGAAGCCGAAGTCTGGGCGTATTATGACCGAGGCCCGCGATTCTCTCTGGGCTTGGGCGTAGGCTCCGGCGGCTATAGCAGCAGCGTGGGCGGTGGAGTGGTTTACGACCGCCAATACGACCGGATCGACGATGCTGTGCGCGTGGTGTTTGAAGGCGGTGTGGTCACCGCGGTAGAAGCACGCAAAGCCAAGAAGTGATTACGCGCCGATGGTGCGCAGAAATGCCGCGGGGTCGCTGAAATCGGCGAAGGCCGCGGTGGGGGCGTGCGATTTCAGTTCTTCGAGAGAGTAGTTTCCGGTGGCCACGGCGATGGTTTTCGCGCCGATGACCTTGCCGCATTCGATGTCGTGCGGCGTATCGCCGATGATCCACGTGTTCTCGGGCGAGAACGTGACATTGTGGTGTTCACCTGCGCGGCGTAGGGCGTGCGGGCCGAGGTCGTTGCGCCGCGCGCTGTCGTCCGCGAACGCGCCGAATTCAAAGTAGTGCCAGACGTTGTAGTGCGTGAGTTTGAATTGTGCGCCGCGTTGGAGATTTCCCGTGAGCAATCCCTGTGCAATGCGCGGATGATGATGGAGAGTTTCCAACAGCTCGATGATGCCGGGCAGCACCTGTCCCTGTTTGCCCTCGGCTAATTCGAGCGGCAGCATGTCGAGATACGCTTCGATGTAAGCTTGGATATTCTCCGGAGTGTCGGGCAGGCTGTTGTAACGCAGCACTTCACTGGTGATCCAACGGTCGGTGCGACCGGCCCAGTCAATTTTGCTCAAATCGCAGGGTAGGTTGAAACGTTTCGTAAACCCGCGTTCCATCGCCCGCACTCCCGCGCCTTGCGAAACGATCAGCGTGCCGTCAATGTCCCAGAGAACCAGTGTTGTTTTGCTCACGCGCCACGGTGTTAAACCGAGCCGTTGCGGGCAAGTGGTTTGAGTTAGGGAATAATCATATTAATTTTATTGGTGTGAAAATCCTCGCGAACTTACACGAATCTCATGGAAACCAAAGCCGCTCCCGTCATCCCGAACTACGGCGCCGAGTCTGCGCGCAAACCCACGCACACCCTCACGCCTGAACAAATCGCTTTCTATCACGAGCACGGTTATCTCGCGATCGATGCGATCATGCCGCCGGAGGAAATCTCGGTGGTTAAAGCGATCTATGACCGGCTCTTCACGCCGGAAGCAGGTTCCGACTCCGATCTCTACGATCTCAATGGTGCGCGCGAGACGGGGAAAAAGATTTCCATTCCGCAGATTTTAAATCCGGCGAAATACGCGCCCGAGTTGTTGGAGACGCAGATGGTCGCGAACGTGAAGGCGATTATGAAGCAACTGCACGGTCCGGAAGCGAAGATGATGGGCGATCACGCCATCAACAAACCGCCGCACAATGCCGCGGCCACGCCATGGCACCAAGACGAGGCTTATTGGAATCCCGCGAAGGAGTATTCGAGCCTCAGCATCTGGATTCCGTTGCAACCGGCGACGAAGCAGAACGGCTGCATGCATTTCGTGCCCGGTTCACATCGCATCGAAATTGTGCCGCATCGTCCGATTGGCGACAATCCGTTGACCCCCGGCCTCGAAGTCGAACCTGGTGCGTTCGATTTCAGCAGTGCTGTGGCCTGCGAATTGCCGGCCGGTGGCGCGACGATTCACCACGGTCGCACGCTGCACTATACGCCGCCGAATAATTCTGACGATTACCGCCGCGCTTATATCGCGATGGGATCGGCCTATGAAAAGGACCTCGCTACGCCGCGCCGGTTCGTGTGGCAGGAGCGTCAGCGCGCCGCCAAAGCGCAATACCCCGCGGCCAAACACGGGGAGAAAAAGGCCTGAGCTTTCAAGGCAGGGATTTCGATCCCCGCCTTTTTTATTTTCATCTCCGAATTGTCGGCAGCACCGTGCCAATGAGAATCAACGCGGCGCCGGCCAATTCAGTTGCGGAGTAGTGCTCGCCGAACATGGCCACACCGCCGATCGCCACGCCTAAGGGCACGAGCATTTGCAGCAGCGAACCTTCGGCGACGGTCAGATCGCGAAACGCGCGCGTCATGGTCAATTGACCAATCGCTGAACTGAGACTGGCGCCGATGATAATCCACCACGAGCCGTCGGGCAGGGAATTGGTAAACATCAAGGCCGGAACGCCGCAGATGATCAGTCCGTAGATGCATTGGGATGCATAAATCGTCGAAGTGTGCTCGGTGTGATGGAGCTGGCGGATGAGCACGATCACCGTGGCGGACGCGAAAGCGGTTAGCAACGCGAGCACATCGTAAATGCCGGGATGCATCGCGGTGCTCACCATGTTGGTCAACATGGCCAATCCGATGAGCGTGATGATGCAACCGATCGCCAACGTCGGCGTGAACCGCTCGCTCAACACCCAGACGGCGATCAGGCCGCCCCAAACGACATAAGTGTTGCCGATGAACGTCGCGCGACCCGCGCCGAGATGCTCGATCGTGACGTAATACGCTACTGTGGCGATGCCGCCGATGATGCCGCGAGTGATCAGGCGTGAATTGTTGAAAAGATTCCGCGGCTGGAATTCGCGACGATAAACCGCGCCGACGACAGCCAGCCCGGTGATCCAGCGCATGCATACGAGGAACCACATGTTGGTGCCCTCGAGTGCGCCAAATGCGCGGATGAGCAGGATGTTTGCAGTGAACGCTGCGGCAGAAAACAACATCAACACGACGCCTCTGGCGTGGTGCGTGTTTCCGGGTGATGATGGAGTCATGGTGGTGTTTGCGCGTTCCCGGAACGAAAAAACCGCGCCGGGAGAGGCGCGGTTGTGATGAATTCGTCAGTCAGTCGATTCCCTCAAGCAACACAGCGCCAGTGCGCGACGATAACAACGCGCCAAGGGGCGGCTTTGCGAAGATGAAGGGAGTTCAACATGGGAGAATGTGCTCAGGATTACGCGGCCTAGGCAAGTTTTCAAAGCGCGTGAATCGCGCTCTTGCTGACGGCGAGGGCGGCTTCCTTGACGGCTTCGCTCATCGTTGGGTGCGCGTGAATCGTGCGCGCGAGGTCCTCGGCGCTGCCGCCGTATTCCATATGCGCGACCACTTCGCCGATAAGTTCGCCGGCGTTTTTGCCGAGGATCTGCGCACCTAGAATTTTATCGGTCGCGGCATCGGCGATGATTTTCACGAAACCATCAGCGCCATCGTTGGCATGAGCGCGGGCGTTGGCGGCGAAGTTGAATTTGCCGACGTTGACCTTGATACCCTTCGCCTTGGCGGCGTCTTCGCCGAGACCGACGGTCGCGATTTCTGGATCGGTGTAGATGATCGCGGGCATGAGATCCCAATTGATGTGACCGGCCTTGCCGGCGATCCACTCGGCAACGGCGGCGCCGTCTTCCTCGGCCTTGTGCGCGAGCATGGGACCGTCGATCACGTCACCGATGGCGTAAATGTTGGGCGCGGTCGTCTTGAGTTTGGCGTCAACCTTGATGCGCTTCTTCTCGGTGAGTTCGACGCCGGCTTTTTCGAGGCCGAGACCGTCGGCAAACGGACGACGACCGACGGAGACGAGAACCTTGTCGGCTTCGAATTCGAGGACCTTGCCATCGCGTTCGGCGGTGAGCTTGCCATTTTTGAAACCGGTGACCTTGGCGTTGACCTCAATCTTGAGGCCCTGCTTTTGCAGGATGCGTGTGAAGTTGCGCACGATGTCGGCATCGGCGGCGCCGGCGATTTGCGGGAGAAATTCGACGATGGTCACATCGGCGCCGAGGCGGGCCCAGACGGAACCGAGCTCGAGACCGATGGCGCCGCCGCCCACGACAACGAGTTTCTTCGGCACTTCGGTAAACGAGATGGCGTGATCGGAAGAGACGATGGTCTTGCCGTCGAACTTCAGGAACGGCAGCTCGACTGGTGCGGAGCCAGTGGCGATGACGATGTTCTTGGCGGTGAGTTTCTGGTCACCCACCGCGACTGTCTTGCTATCGACAAATTGAGCTTCGCCGGTGACGACGGTGACTTTGCGGGCCTTGGCGAGCGCGGCGAGGCCACCAGTCATCTTGCCGACGATGTCCTCTTTCTTCTTCAGCATGGTCGCGACATCGATCGACAGGCCGTCGATCTTGATGCCGTGCTCCGCGGCGTGGTGCTTGTTGAACGCGAAGTGCTCGGACGAGGCGAGGAGAGCCTTGCTCGGAATGCAACCGACGTTGAGGCAGGTGCCGCCGAGCGTCTTGCGCTTTTCAATGAGCGCGACCTTTAGGCCGAGTTGCGCGCCGCGAAATGCGCAGACGTAGCCGCCGGGGCCGGCGCCGATGACAATGAGATCGAAAGTTTCGGAGGACATGAGGGATGCTTTCTCCTTTCTCTTTATTCGATTCGTTCACTCGCCTGTTGAGGCGAGGAAGAATGAATAAAGAGAAAGACTGGTTCAGGCGCCGATGAGCAGGCGCGCGGGATCTTCGATGGCTTGCTTGACCTTGACGAGGAAGGTGACGGCTTCGCGACCATCCACGATGCGGTGGTCGTAGCTGAGCGCCAGATACATCATCGGACGGATGACAACCTGACCATCCACGGCGACCGGACGCTCGTTGATGGCGTGCAATCCGAGGATGGCGCTTTGCGGCGCGTTGAGAATCGGAGTGGAGAGCATCGAGCCGAAAATACCGCCGTTGGTGATGGTGAAGACGCCGCCTTCGAGATCGGCGAGCGTGATTTTGCCATCGCGCGCGCGGGTGGCGACGTCGGCGATCGATTTTTCAATTTCGGCCATGCCGAGTTGATCGCAGTTGCGAATGACTGGAACCATCAGGCCCTTCGGTGTGGAGACGGCCATGCCGATGTCGTAGTAATGATTCTGGACGAGAGAGTCGCCGTCGATCTGCGCGTTGATCGCGGGAATTTCCTGCAGCGCGTTGACGACGGCCTTGGTGAAGAAAGACATGAAGCCGAGCTTCACGCCGTGCTTCTTCACGAAGTCGTCTTGATACTTTTTGCGCAGGGCCATGACGGCGGACATGTCCACTTCGTTGAAAGTGGTGAGCATGGCGGCCTCGTGTTGCGCTTGCACGAGACGCTCGGCGATCTTCGCGCGGAGCGGCGTGAGCTTCTTGCGAGTTTGGCGTTCACCGGTTGCAACGGCCTTGGCCGGAGCAGGTGCGGGCGCGGGTTTCGTTTCCTTAGGCTTTTCGGCGGCGAGCATATCGCCCTTGGTCACGCGGCCGTCTTTGCCGGTGCCTTTGACCTTGGAAGGATCGATGCCGGTTTCCTCGGCGATGCGGCGCACGGCGGGAGATTGCGGGGCAACTTCGGCCTTGGCGGCGGGCTTGTCATCCTTGGGCTTGTCGGCCGCGGGTTTTTCAGCCGCGACGCCTTCTTCGATGACAGCGACGACTTCGCCGATTTTGACTTCGGCGCCTTCGGCGACCTTGAGAGAAATTTTGCCAGAGGCTTCAGCGACGCCTTCGGAAGTGATCTTGTCGGTCTCCAGTTCGAAGATCGGCTGATCCTTGGATACGATGTCGCCGTCCTTGACGTGCCATTTGGCCAGCACGCCGGAATTAATGGATTCGCCGAGGGCGGGGATTTTGATTTCCAGACTCATGGGAGGAACGGGAGAGGTTGATCAGACGGAGAACGCAGCTCTCAGCAAAGCGGCGAGTTCGATGCGGTGCAAGGCCAGCGAACCGACCGCCGGCGAGGCCGAAGCGTCGCGACCGGCATAGATCGGACGGCGTCCAGTGATGGCTTCAATGTGCGGCGAGATGTAACTCCACGCGCCCATGTTCTGCGATTCTTCCTGGCACCAGACGATGCGGGCTTTCGGGTAGCGATTGGCGACCTCGGCCAAGCGGGCGGCATTAAGCGGGTAAAGTTGCTCCACGCGCACGATCGCGGTGTCGGTGACGCCGTGTTCTTTGCGGTAATCGCAGAGATCGTAGTAAACCTTGCCGGAGCAGAAAATGAGGCGCGAGGCTTCGGTCGGCGCGTTTTCTTCCTCGAGGATTTCGTGGAAGCGTCCGTCGGTGAACTCGTCGAGGCGCGATGTGGCGGCCGGGTGACGAAGCAATGACTTCGGCGACATGAGCACGAGCGGCTTGCGGAAAGTGCGCTTCATTTGCCGGCGGAGCAGATGGAAATACTGCGCGGGCGTGGTGGCGTTAGCGACCTGGATATTGTCCTCAGCGCATGCGGTGAGGAAACGTTCGAGACGCGCGGAGGAGTGTTCGGGGCCCTGACCTTCATAGCCGTGGGGCAAGAGCAACACCATATCGCAGGTCTGCTGCCACTTCGATTCACCGGAGGCGATGAACTGGTCGATGACCACTTGGGCGCCGTTGGCGAAATCGCCGAACTGCGCTTCCCAGATGCAAAGCATCTCGTCGTAATCGGTGGCGTAACCGTAGTCGAAACCGAGCACGGCAGCTTCGGAAAGCAGGGAGTTGTAAACGCAGAACATCGCCTGACCGTCGCGCACGTGTTTGAGTGGCGTGTAGGTCTGCAGCGTCTCCATGTCGTGCAACACAGCATGGCGATGACTAAACGTGCCGCGCTGGCAGTCTTGTCCGCTCAGACGCACGTGCGTGCCCTCGAGCAGCAGCGTGCCGAAGGCGATCGCTTCACCGAGACCCCAATCGATCGGCCCGCCGTTTTCGTGGGCCTTGGCGCGTTGTTCGAGCAGGCGCTTGATCTTCGGGTTAACGTTGAAACCTTCGGGCACGGTGGTGATCGCCTTGACGACATCGGCGATGTCCTTGGCGCTGGCTTTGGTGTCGGCGGGGTCGAAGTTGAAGTTTGGCTGGAACACCGCAGTGGAGCCGGCGAATTTGTTTGTTTCCAAGAGCGCGCGGCGCTTGGAGGTGCGGTTGTCTTCACCAGCCTTGGCCTTGGCGAGATTGGCTTCGAGCGCGGCGGTGTATTCGGCTTTGATCGCTTCGCCTTCCTCGGTGGTGATGGTGCCTTCCTCGGTGAGCTTGCGCGTGAGAATGGCGGAGACCTGCGGGTGCTTGCTGATCTTGCGGTAGAGCAACGGTTGGGTGAACGCGGGTTCGTCGCTTTCGTTGTGGCCGTGCTTGCGGTAGCAATACATGTCCACGACGACGTCGCGGTGGAACTTTACGCGGAACTCCAAAGCGAGACGCGCGACCATGCACACGGCTTCGGGATCGTCGCCGTTTACGTGGAAGACCGGCGCTTCGATCATCTTCGCGACATCGGTGCAATAACGCGTCGAGCGCGCATCGCTCGGATCGGTGGTGAAACCGATCTGGTTGTTGATGATGAAGTGAACCGTGCCGCCGGTGCGATAACCGGGCAGCTGGGAGAAATTCATCGTCTCGGCCACCACGCCCTGACCCGCGAAAGCGGCGTCGCCGTGGATGAGAACGGGCAGAACCTTTGTGCGTTCGGTGTCGCCGCGGATGCGTTGACGCGCGCGCGCTTTGCCCTCGACGACCGGGTTGACGATTTCGAGGTGCGACGGATTGGCCGCGAGGCGAACCTCGACTTGAGCTCCGGCGGTGGTGTCGAGCACGGCATTGTAACCGAGGTGATATTTTACGTCGCCGTCTCCGCCGACTGCGTCGGGGATGTAGTTTTCTGAGAACTGTTCGAAGAGCTGATCAAACGACTTGCGCATGATGCTCGTGAGCACGTTGAGCCGGCCGCGGTGGGCCATGCCCATGACAACTTCTTCGACGCCGGTGTTCGGGCAGTGTTCGATGAGCGCATCGAGCGCGGCGATGATGGTTTCGCCACCCTCGAGTGAGAAGCGCTTCTGGCCGACATATTTCGTGTGCAGGAATTTTTCGAAGAGCTCGGCCTTGTGGACGCGGCGCAGAATGCGGATTTTTTCGGCGCGGGAGAAATTGGGCTGGTTGCGCGTGTCCTCCATTTTGTCCTGCAGCCAACGGCGAACATCCACGTCTTGAATGTGGGTGTATTCCACGCCGACGTGCCCGCAGTAAGTTTGGCGCAGCGAGGAGAGGACATCGCGGAGTTTCATCTGACCGCCGCCGAGGTAGGTGCCGACGTCAAAGGTCGTGTCGAGGTCGGCTTCAGTCAGGGCAAATTGCTCCAAGCTCAGCTTGGGGTGGGGCGGTGGCGGATCGCTCAGCGGATCGAGATGGGCTTCAAAGTGGCCGATCGCGCGGTAAGTATTGATGAGGTAATGGACATGCGACTGCTTGAGGCTGTCGATGATGGAGACTTCTCCTGCACTATCGGTGCTCGTGATGCCACCGCCGCCGTTGCCGAGCGTGAAGCCTTGAAAAAAGGCCCGCCAAGTCGGATCAACCGAATCGGGATTTTCGAGCCACAATTGGTATGCAGCTTCAATGACTGCCGCATTGGCCCGAGTGGATAGGGATAGAGGATTCATGTGCAGATAATAAAGCACACCTGCGCTTCACGACGAACGCCGTGCCCGCTGCGTGTGCCTTTGAGAAGGATTTAAGTGAACATTCAATCCCATCGGGCGGCTTAACTCAAGCTAAGCCCCTGTTATGGCGGGAGATTGCAAAATAGCTTAAGGTTAGTAACAGAGAAATTAGTTGCACCTAACACCGTGATTGAACCCGTAATCAAAACCTCCCTCGCCAACTTGCTGGCCGGAATCCAACGCGGCGACGCCGACATTATCACCGCCGAAATGGAAAAACTCGACGGTGTGCTGAGCACGGAGCGCAATCACCTGAATCCGCAACTCGTTCATTTTCTAGAACGTAGGAGTTATGCCAAGGCCCTGATGTTTCTCGGCGGCGAATCGGATATCCCGGTTGGAGCCTGCGGCGGACGACCCGCGCCGACCAAGTCATGAGCAAGCCCGGCAAGCTATCTACCAGCGGTGGCGACGACCTCGGTCAGAACCCATTTGGCGCGTTAAGCGGCGCGGGATTGCCCTCGTTTTCGCCGGTTCCAGCCGATCAACCGGCGAAAAAATCCTTCCCGGAACGCAATCGCGGTCGGGTGGATATTAAACGCGCGACGGCTGGTCGCGGCGGTAAAACCGTCACGCTCGTGACCGGATTTGTGGGCATCGGACTGCCGGAAAAAGAACAGCTCGCGAAGAAAATGCGCGCGGCCTGCGGTTGCGGCGGGACCGTCAAGGACGGCAACATCGAGATCCAAGGCGACCAGCGCGACAAAATCGCCGCGATTCTCAGCGAGGCGGGATTTCGTCCGGTCTTCGCCGGCGGTTAAGCCGCCAAGCCCGCCGCCAAGGCCAGCGCGCTGTTGGCGCGGTTGAGAATGTAGATGTGATAACCCGGCGCGCCTTGCGCTAGCAGTTCGCGAATCTGTCCAAGCGCCCAATCGATGCCGATGGTCTCGACGATCTCCGGTTTATCACCGGCAGCTTCCAATCGGGTAACGAGTTTCGCGGGCAGACTGGCGCCGCACATTGAGGTGAAGCGGCGGATTTGATGCAGCGATAGCACCGGCATGATGCCCGGCACGATCGGCACGGTGATGCCGGCGGCGCGGCATCGCTCGACGAAACGGAAATACACCGCGTTATCGAAAAAGAGCTGCGTGGTGATGAAGTCCGCGCCGGCGTCGACCTTGGCTTTGAGATGCGCGAGATCATCCGCGGTGGACGCGGCCTCGGGATGCTTTTCGGGATAACCACCGACACCGAGACAGAAATCGGCGTGCCGCGATTTGAGCAGTGCCACGAGTTCGCTGGCATAGCGCAAGCCGTCCGGTGTGGGCTTAAACTCTGTGCTGCCTTTCGGCGGATCACCGCGGAGCGTCATGATATTGCGGAAACCGGCTTCGTGAATTCGATCCGCGAGCTCGTGCAATTCTGCGCGGGAGTGTCCGACGCAGGTCAGATGCGGCATGACGGTGAAACCGAGCTCTTCGCGAAGCAGACGCGAAACCTGCGCAGTGCGTTCGCGGGTGCTGCCGCCTGCGCCGTAAGTAACGGAAACAAAATCCGGCTGGATGCGCTGCAAAGCCACCGCGGTTTCGCGCAAAGCTGCGACACCGGTGTCATCCTTCGGAGGGAAAAATTCTAGAGAGCGGAGCGGGTGAGGCTTGCCGTGGAAAAGCGCGGAAATCGGGGAGTCGGGCGGCATTTAATCAACATATCAAGATTTTGTGATATGTTGTAAAGCGAGAAGCGGCCGGAGTCTAACTGTCGGGCTTAAATCACGGAGTAGCCAGTTCGCGCGCCTTTTCCGTTTTCAGGCGGAGCTGACCGCATGCTGCTTCGATGTCGTGACCTTTTTCGCGGCGCAAAGTCACGGAAACGCGCGCTCGGCGAAGGACGTCGGCAAACGCTTCCTGACGCGAAAGTGTGGGTCGCTTCCACGGCAATCCTTCAACCGTGTTGTAGGGGATGAGATTAACGTGCGCGTGCAGATCAAGCGCGATGTCGCGCAGCTTTTCGGCCTGTTCGAAGGAGTCGTTGATGTCCTCGATCAGGATGAATTCCAGCGTGACCATGCGGCCGTGCTTTTCGGAAAAAGCTTTGATGGCGGGCAACAGTTTTGCGAGCGGGTAAGCCTTGTTGACCGGCATGATTTGCTCGCGCACTTCGTCGGTCGCGCCGTGTAGCGAAATGGCGAGACGGATGCCGAGTGGTTCTTCCGCGAGTTGCAATATTTTCGGCACGAGGCCCGACGTGGAAAGTGTGATGCGACGAGCACCGAAGCCGAGGCCCCATTCGGCGTTGACGATGGTGAGTGCGCGAATGATCGCGTCGTAATTCGCCAGCGGTTCACCCATGCCCATGACCACGATGTTGTCGAACGTGGCGAGGCCGGTGTGTGCGCGTGGGTCGTGTTCGTCCTCGCGGTAACAAACCTGCAAAAGCTGCGCGACGATTTCGCCGGCGTTGAGATCGCGTTTGAGGCCGAGCAAGCCGGAGGCGCAGAACTTGCAGCCCATCGCGCAGCCGACCTGCGTGGAAATGCAAATCGTCTTGCGCGAGTGTTCGAGACCGACGCCTTCCTGCGGCGCGCGAATAATGACGGTCTCAATGAGCGAACGATCGCCGAGTTCGAGCAGCAGCTTGTCGGTGACATCGAGCGATTGCTTGCCGTGAACCAGCGTGACCGGGAGCAGTTCGAATGTTTCGTCGAGCCACGTGCGCAGGCTCTTGGGCAGATTCGTCATCTCGTCCCACGAGCGGGCGCGCTTTTTGTAAACCCAATCGAGAATCTGCTTCGCGCGAAAGCCCGGCTCGCCGCGTTCTTTTAATCGCGCGGTGAGGCTTTCCAGAGTTTCGCCGGTGAACGGCGGTTTGGCGGGCGTGAATTTCATCTCCACCCGCCAGTGTGTTGATGCCGGGTTATTTTGCCAGCACGCGGTTGAGCGCGCACACGATGGCCTTAATCGAGGCGAGCTCGATGTTGGTGTCGGTGCCTGCGCCGTAGAGCATGTAGCCGCGGCCGGTCTTGATTTGAATGTAGGACACGGCCTTGGCCTCGGCGCCTTTGCCGAGTGAGTGCTCCGAGTAGGACTGCACTTCGAATTTTGGCAGGTCGGCACTAGCGAGCGCGCGCACAAACGCATCGATCGGACCGTTGCCTTCGGCGCTGAGTGATTGCGTTTGACCGTTGATCACGACGGTCGCCTCGCACTGCACGGCGCTGTCGGTCTCGGTGGTCTTGAATTGCTTGATCGCGACCGGCGAAGTGCGGTCGAGGTATTCGCGCTGGAAGGTGGCGTAAATTTCCTCGGACGTGAGCTCGCGGCCGGAGGTATCGGCGAGATCATTAATGACCTTGCCGATTTCCTTGTGCATCGCCTTGGGCAACTCGAAGCCGTATTCGTTTTCGAGGATGTAGGCGACGCCGCCTTTGCCCGACTGGGAATTGATGCGGATGATGGCTTTGTAGCTGCGTCCGATGTCAGCGGGGTCGATCGGAATGTAGAGCACATCCCACGGCTGGCCGGATTTTTGCACACTCCAAGATTTCTTGATCGCGTCTTGGTGCGAGCCGCTGAAGGCGGTAAAAACGAGTTCGCCGGCGTAGGGTGAACGCGGCGGCACTTCCATGCGGGTGCAGCGTTCGTAGACTTCGCGGATTTCGTTGATGTTCGAGAAATCCAAACCGGGCTCGATGCCGTGCGTGTAGAGATTCAACGCGACGGTGACGATGTCGAGGTTGCCGGTGCGCTCGCCGTTGCCGAAGAGCGTGCCTTCGACGCGGTCCGCGCCGGCCAGCATGCCCAATTCGGTGGCGGCGATGCCGGTGCCGCGGTCGTTGTGCGTGTGCAATGAAACGATGGTGCAATCGCGGCGCGTGAGATGGCGGCACATCCACTCGATCTGGTCGGCGTGGACGTTGGGCGTGGCGTATTCGACCGTGGCGGGCAGGTTGAGAATGATCTTGTTCTCAACCGTGGGCTGCCAGACGTCGGTGACGGCTTCACAAATCTCCAGCGCGAAATCCAATTCGGTGCTGGTGAAGCTTTCAGGCGAATACTCGAGCTGCAGATTGGTGCCGGACGCGATGAGCGCGGCGCCGTGCTTTTTCAACAACGCCACGGCATCGGTCGCGATCTTCACGATGGCGGCCTTGTCGGCGTTGAAGACGTATTTGCGCTGGGCGGGCGACGTCGAGTTGTAGAGGTGAAAAATGACGTTCTTCGCGCCACGCAGGGCTTCGAGCGAGCGCGTGATCAATTCCTCACGGCATTGGCAGAGGATTTGGATCGAGACGTCGTCGGGAATGCGGTTTTCCTCGATGAGGCGACGACAGAAATCGAATTCGATCTGGGACGCGGAAGGGAAACCGACTTCGATCTGCTTGAAGCCGATTTTGACCAGCATATCGAAGTATTCGAGTTTCTCCTCTACGCTCATCGGCTGGGCGAGCGCTTGGTTGCCGTCGCGCAGATCAACACTGCACCAGATGGGGGCCTGAGTCAGCGTGCGATTGGGCCACTGACGGTCGGGCAAATTGACGGGAGGAAACGGACGATACTTGGGTTGAGCGGGAGATTGCATAGCGAAACGATTAAAGGTTGGCAGTCAGGGAAAACACCGCTGAGCGGTGGCGGGCGGGACTTAAACGCACGATCACCCTCCGCGGGCGATTCAGAGATCGTGCGCGTTGCTAAGTCGTAGAGCCTGCTGCCGGTTTCGCATTTAAGGTCGGCGAACCTAGGATTTTAGGTCGGACCTAGTCAAGCCTACGGCCTTGTCATAGGATAAATTGTAACCGCCGCGCGTCGGCTGCGTCTTGTCAGATGTGTATGAGTTCCATTCCATCATGCCATGCCTGACGCCGACGAGTCCTTCGACTTGCCAGCCTGCCTTGAGCGGGTGCGCAACCGCGACCAATCGGCGGCGCGCGAGCTGGTCGACCATCTCTACCCGTTGGTCATTAAAATCGTGCGATCGCACCTCCCGCGGCGCGTGCAGGAGGAAGATCTCGCACAGGAGGTTTTCATGAAAATGTTCGCCCGGCTCGATCAGTATCAAGGCGCGGTGCCGCTGACGCATTGGGTGTCGCGCATTGCGGTGACGACATGCATCGATCATTTGCGAGCGCAGCAACGCCGGCCGGAATTTCGCTGGGCGGATTTGTCGGAGAACGAAGTCGCGGTCTTGGATCAAGCCACTTCAGCCGAAGACGAGATCGCACCGGACAACGCGCTCGCGGCGCGTGAATTGGTGGACAAGCTGCTTAGTCAGCTGCGGCCGGAGGACCAACTCGTCATCCGTTTGATGGATTTGGAGCAGTTGAGCGTTTCGGAAGTGAGCAAACGCACCGGTTGGAACGGTCCTCTGGTCAAGGTGCGGGCGTTTCGCGCGAGACGGAAGTTGCGCAAGTTGTTCGAAAATTTAGAACGAAAGGAAGCATCATGAGTCAGTCTGATGAAATTTGGCGTAAGTTAACCGCCGCGGCCCGACAGGCGCCGCATGGCGATGACGCTGCGCCGTATGGTTTTTCAAGCCGGGTGGCGGCGCGCGCGTTGAGCGGTCGCGGCAACGGCGGCTCGTTGATTGAGCAATTTGCGCTGCGCGCGTTCAGCGTCGCGACGCTCGTCGCGTTGTTGGCGTTGATCACGCATTTGTCCGTGCCGTCATCTCACTTGTTTGACGACGAATCACTTTTTACCGTGGAGGACCCTGCGGCGATCGTGCTGGGGGTGAATGCCGATGAATAAGCCGTGGAAAATCATCCTCGCCTTCACCGGCGTGTTCGTCGCGGGTGCCGTGATTGGCGGTGTGGTCGCATTGCGCTTTGGGCACGAGATCGCGCGCGAAGCCCGTCCGATGGAGCGCTTTGAGCCGATGTTGATGAAGCGCTACGCGAATCGCTTGGAACTCACCGACGAGCAGCGCACAAAAGTGCGCGAGATCGTGCGCACGACCGAAAAAGAACTGCGCCGATTGCGCAGCGAGGGCTTCAAGGAGGCCGTGGCTGCCGGCGAAAAGATGAACGCTCAAATCGAACAGCTGCTCACGCCGGCGCAGCGAGTGCGCTTGGAAGAATTGAAGCACGAGATGCGCGAACGCTGGAAAGAAGAGCGCCAAAAGCGAATGATGCGTCTCGAACTCCCGAGAGAAGACGGCGCGCCGGCCGATATGCCGCCGCCTCCACCTGCGGGTGAGCACCCTTAAAGCGGTTTCCGGAAAATCTTCAGTTTACAGTTGAAGGCGCGGACTTCCCACCTACGGTCCGCCTCGGCCAGGTGCCATGCATGGGCAGACGCACGAACTCCGCCAGGACCGGAAGGTAGCAACGGTAGTGACGTTCTCCCAGTGCCGTGGAGTGCCTGGCCACTTTTGTTTTATTTTGGATTTGCGATTGGGCGTTTTGGATTTGGGCTAACAAACCGTGTCGAGTTCCTATCAAGTCATCGCCCGCAAATGGCGCCCCCAAACCTTTGATGATGTGGTGGGGCAGGATCATGTGGTGCGGACGTTGCGAAACGCCATCGCCCGCAACCGGATCGCGCACGCCTATCTCTTCGTGGGACCGCGTGGCACCGGCAAGACCTCGACTGCGCGCATTTTCGCCAAGGCGCTCAACTGCACCGGAGGTCCTAATGCTGATTTCGATGTCAATGATCCGGTCGTGAAGGCGATTACTGACGGCTCATCGCTTGATGTGATCGAGATCGACGGTGCTTCGAACAACTCCGTCGAACAGATTCGCGACCTGCGTGACGACGTGCGCTACGCGCCGAGCCAAGGCAAATACAAGGTCTACATCATCGACGAAGTGCATATGCTCTCGAACCAAGCCTTCAACGCGCTGTTGAAGACCTTGGAAGAGCCGCCGGAGCACGTGAAATTCGTTTTCGCGACGACCGACGTGCAGAAGGTTTTGCCGACGATCATTTCGCGCTGTCAGCGCTTTGACCTGAAGCCGATCCCGGCGGAGTTGATTATCGGCCGGCTGCAAAAAATCGCCGACGAAGAAAAAATCAAAGTCACGCCCGAAGCGTTGGCCTGCATTGCGCGCATGGCCGACGGCGGTTTGCGCGACGCGCAATCAATCTTTGACCAGATGATTTCGTTCTGCGGCAACGAGATCACCGAGCCTGATGTGCTGGATGTCTATGGTCTCGTGTCGGCGGAAAAGGTCGCCGCGTTGGCCGGCGCGCTCGCCGCGGGTGATCATCAAAAACTCGTCGCGATCGTGGATGAGTGTGATGCGGCGGGTCGTGATCTGGTGCGGTTGTTGTCCGATCTGCAGGCGTATGTGCGCACGGCGTTGCTCGATGCGATTGCCAAAGGTGGCACGACAGAAGTGCTCGGCGGCGTGCCGATGTCCACGGAGCAAGTGACGCGGCTCCTCGACGCCTTGCGCGAGGGCGAGGGCGGCGTAAAGCTGGGCTTGGCCGAGAAAATCAATTTTGAAGTCACCCTGCTCAAGGCAGTCGAGGCGAGCCGTGCGCGCGCGATTGATTCGCTGATCAAGGAGCTGACGGCGATTGCGGAAATGGCTCCCGAGTCGGATCCGTCCGACGGCGAAAAAAAAAACGACTGATTGAGCGGCTGGATGCACGCGTGGCAGCGCGCTTGGCGCAACGCGCGCCGATGGTTGTGCAGCCGATCGTCGAAGAAGTGCCGGATGACGCGATCGATGAGGCGCCGCCGGTTGATGCCGATGCGCCGGTCGGACCGAGTTCAGACGAGGAATCGGAATACCTCGGCGGCGAAACCAGTGTAGGTGAATTGCCTTTGG
>Ga0207868_1000416_pt1 | contig 47076 bp, 45 predicted proteins | sample Passage237B_FD_187370 | JGI IMG/M metagenome (GOLD analysis project Ga0207868, IMG submission 187370) | Cellulose adapted compost microbial communities from Newby Island Compost Facility, Milpitas, CA, USA - Passage2 37B (SPAdes) (version 3) ... | reverse complement strand
CGCCGGCCTCCGCTACGTGATCGAGCCGCTGGCGCGTCTCGACACCGGCTTCGTCAACAGCGTCGACGAGGCGCTGGACCTGATCGCGGAAATCGGTTCCCCCGCACTGGCAACGATGATCGACTGCTACGCCGCCAGCGCCAATGGCGAGGACATTCCTGCCCTGCTGGACCGCTGGCTGCCGTCCGGCGCGATCTTTCACATCCACTTTAACGACGACGACAGGCGCGGCCCCGGCCAGGGCGGCCTCGCCTTCGCGCCGATCGTCGCCGCGCTGAACGCGCACGGCTATGCCGGCGCGGCCGCCGTCGAGCCGTTCGTCTACGAGCCGGACGGCCCGGCGTCCGCAGCCCGCGCCATCGGCTACCTGCGCGGCCTGGAAGCGGCGCTGGCGTCGGGAAGCGGCGCATGAGGATCAGCCTCGTCACCGACGAGCTCTCCGGCGATCCCTCGACCGCGTTCGAGATCGGCTGCGAATGGGGCATCCGCGAATTCGAGCTGCGCGGCATATTCGACCAGCGCGTGCCGCGCATCGCGCCGCATCTGCGGCGCAGGCTGGCGCGCGCGGTGCGCGATTTCGGCATCTCGGTGACGGCTCTGTCTCCCGGCCTGTTCAAGATCCCGCTGCCGGCTGCCGCGCCGCCGCACGCCAATCTCGGCTGGATGGACAGAGGGTTCGACATGGCATGGTCGGCCGCCCGCGCGCAAATGGCAGACCATCTCGACACGCTGCTGCCGCAGTCGCTCGACCTTGCCGCCGAGCTGGGCGCGCCGTTGATCGTCGTCTTCAGCTTCGAGCGTGGCGGCGACCGCGCGGACGCGCTTCCCGGCGCCGTGGTCGAGACGCTCGCGCGGGCGGCCGACAGGGCGGCGCAGGCGGGGATCGCCCTCGCGGTCGAAACCGAGGAAGGCCACTGGGCCAACACCGGCGCCCGCAGCGCCGCGCTGGTGGCCGCCGCCGACGCCGCCAATCTCGGCGTCAACTGGGACCCCGCCAACGCGCTGATCGACGGCGACGTCCCTTACCCCGACGGCTACCGCGCGGTGCGCGGGCTGGTCCGCAACGTCCATTTCAAGGACGTGACGATCGAGCCGGACGGGCGCTGGACCATCGCCGCGGCCGGCGGCGTCGACTGGCAGGGCCAGGTCGCCGCGCTGGTCGCCGATGGCTATGACGGGCCGATCGCGCTCGAGCCGCATCTGTCACCCTCCGTCGCCTCCTGCCGAAACGCCCTCGAGCGGCTGCGCGGCCTGATCGAGACAGCCGGAAAGGCGCCGAAGATTTTTTCAACCAGATAGTTGATAATTGCCGGGACACGGAATAGCGTCGGCCTGTCGGGTGATCGACCTGGGAGGACGGAATGCGAGGATCGACGGCTCAGCGGGCCGCTTTCGGCGACGTGTCTTCGCTGCCGCCTGCGGGCCCGGCGCCGCGCCTGCCGGCCGCCTTCGAGACGGCCGAGAGCCTCGACGACTTCCTGTCGACGCCTGACCAGAGCCTCATCGACGATCTGGCCGGCCTCGACGGCGACATTCTCATCCTCGGCGTCGCCGGCAAGATGGGGCCGACGCTTGCCCGCCTCGCCCGCCGCGCCGCACCCGCGAAGCGCATCGTCGGCGTCGCCCGCTTCAGCGAGCCCGGCCTCGAAAAGGAGCTGCAGGCGCACGGGATCGAGACGATCCGCGCCGACCTGCTCGATGCCGCGCAGGTCGAGGCGCTGCCGCGCGTGCGCAACGTCATCTTCATGGCCGGCCGCAAGTTCGGCGCGAGCAGCAGCCAGCCGCTCACCTGGGCGATGAACGTCCACAGCCCCGCCATCGTCGCCTCCGCATTCAAGGAGTCGCGCATCGTCGCCTTCTCGACCGGCAACATCTATCCGCTGGTCGACGTGATGCGGCAGGGCGCGCATGAATCGACGCCGCCCGGCCCGCGCGGGGAATATGCCCAGAGCTGCCTCGGCCGCGAACGCATGTTCGAATATTTCTCCGAGCTCTACGGCACGCCCGGCCGGCTTTTCCGCCTGAACTACGCGATCGACCTGCGCTACGGCGTGTTGCGCGACCTCGCCGACCGGATCGTGTCGGGCGCGCCCATCGACCTGTCGCTGATGGGCCATGTCAACGTCATCTGGCAGGGCGACGCCAACGCGCAGGCGCTGCGCTCCCTGCTGCACTGCACGACGCCGGCGAGCCCGCTCAACATCAGCGGTCCCGAAACGCTCTCGGTGCGCTGGCTCGCCGAGGAACTCGGCGCGCGCCTCGGGGTCGAGCCGGAGCTGCTCGGCGAGGAATCGCCCACCGCCTGGCTCACCAACAGCGCCGAGGCGACAAGGCTGTTCGGCTATCCGCGCGTGCCGGTGAAGGTCATGCTCGACTGGGTGGCCGACTGGGTCGGCCGCGGCATGGAGAGCTTCAACAAGCCGACCAAGTACGAGGTGCGCGATGGCGGCTTCTGAGGCTGGCCCCATCGCCCCGCTTGCCGGGGCCGATCTCGACGCCTGCATGGCGCTGTCGGCGGAAGCCGGCTGGAACCAGACGGCCGACGACTGGCGCCACTTCATCCGCGCAGGCCGTACCTTCGGCAACCGGGCGCAGGACGGGCGGCTGGTCGCCACCGCCGCCGCCCTGCCCTATGACGGGCCGTTCGGCTTCATCAGCATGGTGCTGGTGACGGCCGACTGGCGCCGGCAGGGCCTGGCGACGCGGCTGGTCGACCGCTGCGTGGAGGAATTGCAGGCGCAGCGCCTCGTCCCGGTCCTCGACGCCACCGCGGCGGGCGCCGAGGTCTACCGCCGGCAGGGCTTCGTCGGCCAGTTCGGTTTCGACCGCTGGCAGGGCGCGCTGCCGCCGGCGGCCTCCCCCGTTGCCGGAACGCTTGCGGCAGACCGGGCCGCCGCGCTCGACGCCGAGGCCGTCGGCGCCGGCCGCACGCGCCTGATGGCCGATTTCCTGTCGCGTCCCGGCACGGTCGCGATGGCCCACGAAAACGGCTTCGCGCTCGCAAGAGCCGGCCGCCGCGCCATCCAGGCGGGGCCGGTCGTGGCCGACGGCGAGACCGCCGCGCTCGGCCTCCTCGACCGGCTGTTTTCCGCCCTGTCGGGCCTGGTCTTCATCGACGTGCCGAGCGTCTGGCGCCGCATCGGTGCCTGGCTCGGCGAACGCGGCTTCGAGATCCAGCGCAGCTTCACGCGCATGGCGCTCGGGCGCGCCGAGCCTTTCGGCCGGCCGGCCCGCCAGTTCGCCGTGGCAGGACCGGAGTTCGGCTGATGGCGACGGACGGGCTTTCCATCATCAGGGCCGGCACCGTGATCCCGGCGCATCCGCTGGCGCTCGACGCCACGCGCCGGCTCGACCACCGCCGGCAGCGGGCGCTGACGCGCTATTATCTCGACGCCGGTGCGGGCGGGCTTGCCGTCGGCGTCCACACCACCCAGTTCGCCATCCGCGAAGCGGGCCTTTACGACGAGGTGCTGAAGCTGGCGGCCGACACGGCCGCCTCGTGGACCGACCGGCCGCTGGCGATGGTCGCCGGGCTCGCCGGCAAAACCGCGCAGGCGCAGGCCGAAGCCGACACCGCCGCCGCGCTCGGCTACCACGCCGGCCTGCTCAGCCTCGCCGCGATGAAGGGCAGCGCGCCCGACGCCGTCATCGAGCATTGCGCCGCCGTCGCCGAGCGCATCCCGCTGGTCGGCTTCTATCTCCAGCCGGCCGTCGGCGGCATCCATCTCGACGCCGGGTTCTGGGCGCGCTTTGCGGCCATCCCCAACGTGGTCGCGATCAAGGTGGCGCCTTTCAACCGCTACCGGACGCTCGACGTCATGCGGGGCATCGTCGAGGCCGGGGCCGAGGAGCGGGTCGCCCTCTATACCGGCAATGACGACCACATCGTGCTCGACCTGACGCTCCCTTTCCGCTTCATGCGCGAAGGCAAGCCGGTGACGCTGCGCTTTACCGGCGGCCTGCTCGGCCATTGGTCGGTGTGGACGAAGGCGGCCGTCGAGATCTACCGGCGCTGCCGCGCCGTGGCCGGCGAGGCCACGGTCCCGGCCGAGCTGCTGGCGCTCGATTCGCGCGTCACCGACTGCAACAGCGCCTTCTTCGACGTCGCCAACGATTTCCGCGGCTGCATCGCCGGCTGCCACGAGGTCCTGCGCCGGCAGGGCCTGCTCGAAGGCATATGGTGCCTCGACCCCGACGAGGGGCTGAGCCCGGGACAGGCGGCCGAGATCGACCGGGTGAGCCGCCAGCACGCCGACCTCAGCGACGACGCCTTCGTCGCGGCCAATCTGGAGCGGTGGCTGGGATGAGAAAGGCTACCGCCGCATCGGGAATGTCTTTCGCGCGGCGGCCACACCGGCTGTCCGCGCCACGCAGCGGGGAGGCGCGGCGGTGAACGTTGTGATGCGCAAGATCGTCGAATGGATCCCCGCGCTGCTGCTGTTCGCCGCGCTGCTCGCGCTGTGGCAACTCGCCTCGACCGTCTTCGGCATCCGCGAATACCTGCTGCCCAGCCCGCGCTCGGTCTGGATCGCCATGACCTCGGGCGGGATCGACTGGACCGGCCACATCATGGTGACCGGCGCGGCGATCTTCGGCGCCTTCCTGATCGCCGCGCTCGGCGGCATCCTGCTCGGCACCATCATCGCCTGGTCGGCGCTGATGAGCCGCGCGCTGATGCCCTTCCTCGTCTTCGTCAACACGCTGCCCAAGGTGGCCGTCGCGCCGCTGTTTCTGTTGTGGCTCGGCTACGGCATCGTGCCCAACATGCTGATCGGCGCGCTGATCGGCTTCTTCCCCGTGGTCATCAACACCGCGGTCGGCCTCTCGCAGATCGACGACGACATGGTCGATCTCGGCCGCGTCTTCAACGCGCCGAAATGGAAGGTCTTCGCCAAGATCCGCATCCCCAATGCCTATCCCTACATCCTGTCTGCCCTGAAGGTGACCGCGACCTCGGCCGTGGTCGGCGCGATCGTAGGCGAGTTCGTGGCCTCCCAGCGCGGTCTCGGCTACGTCATCATCACCTCCCAGAGCAGCATGAACACACCGCTGGCCTTCGGCGCGCTGGTCTGGATCTCGATCATCGGGCTCGTGCTTTTCGGCGCCGTCGCGGCCCTGTCGCGTGTGGCGGCCCCCTGGGCCGAGGGTCAGGAAGCGAAGTAAACCGCCCGCAACGGGCCAAAATGGGAGTATGGACATGTTGAAGAGACTGGTGGCGACTGCTGCTCTGGCCGGCCTGATGGCCTCGCCCGCGCTCGCGCAGGAGAAGTTCAACTTCGCGCTGAACTGGTTCCCCGTCGGCGACCACGCCGCCTATTGGGTGGCGCTCGACAAGGGCTATTTCGCCGATGAGGGCCTCGAGGTCACGCTCGAAAACTCGAAGGGCTCGGGCGATTCGATCGCCAAGGTCGACACCGGCGCGGCGGACGCGGGGCTGGCGGACGCGGCCGTCATCATCGCCTCCAAGGCGCGCGGCACCACGGTGAAGGTCGTCGGCATGGTCTTCGACAAGACGCCGATGAACGTCTTCTCCTCCAAGGACAATCCGATTTCCAGCCCGAAGGACCTCGAAGGCAAGACCATCGGCGCGCCTGCCGGCGACAGCCAGCGCCAGATGTGGCCGGCCTTCGCCAAGGCCAACGGGGTCGACGAGAACTCGGTGACCTGGGTCAACATCGAGCCGACCGCCAAGATCGCGGCGCTTGCCGAGAAGCGCGTCGACAGCGTCGCCGACTACACCACCGGCCTGCCGCTCTACGAGAAGCCGATGGGCGAGGGCAATGTCGTGATGATGCCCTGGGCCGACCATGGCTTCGACATGTATTCGATGTCGATCATGGCCAGCGAGAAGACCATGACGGAGCGCCCCGAGGTGCTGAAAAAGTTCCTCAAGGCCGCCTATATGGGCTGGCGCGACGTGATGGCCGATCCGGACGAGGCGATGGCGATCTTCAAGAAGCGGGTCCCCGAGATCGACGAGGCGGCGATCGCGGCCAACATGAAGATGGGCCTCGAACTGATGAAGACCGACAACTACCGCAACAACGGCATCGGCTGGATGGAAGAAGAAAAGATGTGCAACTCCGTCGATCTCGTGAACACCTATATGGGCCTGCCCAAGACGGTCGAATGCGCCGACGTCTACACGACGGAGTTTCTGACCAAGGTGGACATGCCCTGACGGCAAACCGGGGATCGGTCGCGTGACACGCAACATGATCGAGCTCGACAAGGTCGGCATGGTCTATCAGACCGTGTCCGGCCCGGTCGAAGCCCTGCGCAACATCGACCTGTCGGTCGCCGAGGGCGAGTTCGTCTCGCTCGTGGGCCCGAGCGGCTGCGGCAAGTCGACCCTGCTGCGCGTGCTGGCGGGCCTGCGCCCCGCCAGCGATGGCGAGATCGTCGTCGACGGCCAGCGCGTGACGCGCCCGATCGCCAAGGTCGGCATGGTCTTCCAGGCCGCGGTGCTGCTCAAATGGCGCACGGTGCTGGAAAACGTGCTTTTGCCGGCCGAGCTCGCCGGCCTCAACGTCGGCCGCTATCGCGACCGCGCCCGCGAGCTTCTGAAGCTGGTGGGGCTTTCCGGCTTCGAGAGCAAGCGCCCCGGCGAACTGTCGGGAGGCATGCAGCAGCGCGTGTCCCTGTGCCGCGCGCTGCTGCTCGACCCGCCGCTGCTTCTGATGGACGAGCCGTTCGGCGCGCTCGACGCCATGACCCGCGACGACATGAACCTGGAGCTGCTCCGCGTCTGGGGCGAGGCGGCCGAAGGCGGCAAGCGCAAGACCGTGCTGTTCGTCACCCACTCGATCCCCGAGGCCGTGTTCCTGTCCGACCGCGTCGTGGTGATGTCGCCGCGGCCGGGCCGGATCGCCGAGATCGTGACCGTCGACCTGCCGCGCCCGCGCTCGGTGGAAACCCGGGCAACCGCTGAGTTCGGCGCCCACACGCTCGCGATCTACGACACGCTCACCGGCCGCGCGGACGGGCGCCCCGCCCAGCCGCTGCAGGCTCTGGCCTGAACCGATGAAGGTCAGGCTGGTCGAGATCGAGCGGCGCGAGCGGCCCTACCGCATGCGCATGCCGTTCCGCTTCGGCGTGACGACGGCGACCGGCGGCAGGCAGGCGATCGTGCGCGCCCGCGTGCGGCTGGAGGACGGAAGCGAGGCGGTCGGCTGGTCGGCCGAGGCGCTGGGCGCCAAATGGTTCGACAAGAACCTGGCCCTGCGCGACGAGGACAACCATCACCAGCTCCGCCGTGCGCTGGAGCTGGCCTGCGAGGCCTATCTCGACGCCGGCTTCGACACGCCGTTCGGCCATTTCGCGGCCCGCTACCCGCAGCATATGGCAGCCTGCGAGGCCGAAGGACTGAACGCGCTGATTGCCAGCTACGGCCAGTCGCTGGTCGACCGCGCGCTGCTCGACGCCCTGTGCAGGGGCCTCGGCATCCCTTTCCGCCGGGCGGTCGCCGAAAACCATGTCGGCCTCGCGCCAACCCCGATCGCCCCCGAGCTTGCCGCGGCCGATTTTGCGCCCCTGCTCAGGCCGGCTCCTCTTCCCGCGAAGATCGCCGTACGCCACACAGTCGGCCTCGTCGACCCGATCCTGTCGTCCGAGATCGGCCCGCAGGACCGCATCGGCGACGGGCTGCCGGAAAGCCTCGAGGAGGTCGTCGCCTTCTACGGCAACCGTTTCTTCAAGCTGAAGATCGCCGGCGACGAGGCCGCCGACATCGAGCGGCTCGAGCGCATCGCCGCTGTCCTCGACCGCGCCGCCGAGCCTTATGCCGTCACCCTCGACGGTAACGAACAATATTCCGACGCCGGGGCCATTGCGGCATTCTACGCGCATCTGGCCGAGCGCCCGGCGCTTCGGCGCCTGTGCGCCTCGATCCTCTATGTCGAGCAGCCGATCAACCGCGCGCTGGCGCTTTCGACGCCGATCGACGCGCTCGCGCGCCGCATCCCCGTCATCATCGACGAGTCCGACGGCGCGCTGTCGGCCTTTCCGCGCGCTCGCGCGCTCGGCTATACCGGCGTTTCCTCCAAGGCCTGCAAGGGCATCTGGAAGGCGATGCTCAATCTCGCCCGCGCCGCCAGATGGAGCGCCGGAGACGGTCCGGCCTATTTCATGTCGGCCGAGGACCTGACCTGCGAGCCGGGCATCTGCCTGCAACAGGATCTGGCGCTGGTCACCCTTCTGGGCCTCACCCATGTCGAGCGCAACGCGCACCATTTCATCGACGGTTTCGGCGGCCGGTCGCAGGCCGAGGCGCGCCGCTTCCTCGCCGCCCATCCTGACCTCTACCACGAGCAGGACGGACACATCCGGCTGCGCATCGCGAAGGGCGATATATCGATCGGCTCCCTCGATGCGCCGGGCTTCGGCACGAGCGTCGACCCCGACTTCGCCGCGGCCGAACCGATGCCCAAGGCGGCGTGGCCGATGGCCCCGGCGGCGGCGAAATGACCGGCGGGCTGGAAAATCTCGACGGTCTCGGCCTAGCGAAGTTGATCCGCGACGGCGAGATCACCCCCGCCGAGGTGCTGGAGGCCACGATCGCGCGCATCGAGGCGCGCAACCCCGCCCTCAACGCCGTCGTCACGCCGATGTTCGAGACGGCCCGCAAGGCGGTCGCCGCCGGTCTTCCGGACGGGCCGTTTCGCGGCGTGCCCTATGCCTTCAAGGAGCTTGTCGTCTCGGTGAAGGGCGCGCCGACGACGTCGGCCTCGCGCCTTTATGCCGGCGCGCCGGCGACGGCCGACAGCGAGCTGGTCGCGCGCGCCCGCCGCGCCGGCCTCGTCGTCGTCGGCAAGACCAATTCTTCCGAGTTCGGGCTGCAGCCGGTGACCGAGCCCGCCCTGTTCGGCCCGACGCGCAACCCGTGGAATACGGACCATTCGCCCGGCGGCTCCTCGGGCGGCTCTGCCGCCGCGGTCGCCTCCGGCATGCTGCCGATGGCCCACGCCACCGATGGCGGCGGCTCGATCCGCATCCCCGCCTCGTGCTGCGGCCTGTTCGGCCTCAAGCCGACGCGCGGGCGCATCACCTCGGGGCCCGAGGGCGGCGAAGGGCTTGCCGGCCTCGCCGCGCAGCATGCCGTCACCTGGTCGGTGCGCGACAGCGCGGCCCTGCTCGACGCGACCGCCGGGCCGATGCCGGGCGACCCGTACGCAGCGCCGCCGCCCGCCCGCCCCTGGCTCGAGGAGGCCGCGCGCGATCCCGGCCGCCTGCGCATCGCCTTTTCCACCGCAGCACCGGACGGCAAGCCGATCGATCCCGCCTGCGCGGACGCGACGCGCGAGGCGGCAAGGCTGTGCGAGGCGATGGGCCATATCGTCGAGGAGGCGGCGCCCGATTTCGACGTCGCAGCCGCCCGCGCCGCGTTTCTCGCGATCTTCCAGGCCAATACGGCGGTCAATGCCGGGCGCGCCAATGGCGGCCGGCTGCCGGCCGACGGGCTGATCGAGCCGCTGACGCGGGCGCTCGCCGAGCGCGGTGCCGCAATCGCCGCCGCCGACTACATCCGCGCGCTGCAGGCCATGCACCGCGAGAGCCGCAGGATCGCCGGCTTCTTCGAGCGTCACGACCTCTGGCTCACGCCGACGCTCGGCCAGCTTCCGCCCCGGATCGGCGCATTCGATTCCCGCATCACCGACGTCGACCTGTGGATGGAGCGGCTGACCGGCTTCCTGCCCTTCACCTGGCTCTTCAACCTGACCGGCCAGCCGGCCATGTCCGTGCCGTTCGCAACGGCGCCCGGAGGCCTGCCGGTCGGCGTTCACTTCGCCGCGCGCTACGGCGACGAGGCCACGCTTTTCGCGCTCGCCGGCCAGATCGAGCGCGCCCGCCCCTGGCGGCACCTGCGCCCACCGCGCTGAAGCGGAGCGGCCACACCCCTGCCGCCGCCTATCCGGATCCGCGTGCCGGATACCGCCTTCCCGCCTGCCGATGGCGTCCGGCAGAAGCCGGGTGTCGTCGACGGTGCGGGCCGTCGGCCCGACATGATCCATGCTCCACGCAAGGGGAAACAGACCGGACCTGGAAACCAGATCATAGGTCGGCTTCAGGCCGACAGCGCCGCACGACGCGGCGGGGTCGCAGATGGATCCTCCGACATCGGCGGCCCGGCCGTTGCCGGGCTCGCGCCCACACGATCGTGGGGCGCGCCGGACTCGCTTGGTTTCCGTTTCGTTTCCCCATTCACTAAAATTTAAACAGTTGCAGAACAAGACTGGAACAGATAGTGATTGTTCCGGGTTTGTTTTTCCGGTGATTCCGGTGTGTCATCCGAAAGGGCGGAGATGCTCACACGCAAGCAGCATGAATTGCTTATGTTCATCCATGAGCGGCTGAAGGAGACCGGCATTCCGCCTTCCTTCGACGAGATGAAGGAGGCGCTGGACCTTGCGTCCAAATCCGGCATCCATCGGCTCATCACCGCGCTCGAGGAGCGCGGCTTCATCCGCCGCCTGCCCAACCGCGCACGGGCGCTGGAGGTGCTGCGGCTGCCCGATTCGATCGCGCCGGGGCTCGGCAGCGCGCGGCGTTTCTCGCCGGGCGTCATCGAAGGCGGCCTCAGCCGCAGGCCCGAGCCTGCCCGGGTGCATGCGGCCGGAAACGACGACGAGGGCTCCGCGGTCAGCATCCCCGTGATGGGCCGGATCGCCGCCGGCGTGCCGATCTCGGCCATCCAGCACCAGACCCACTCGATCGTCGTGCCGCCTGAGATGCTGGCGGGTGGCGAGCATTACGCGCTTGAGGTCAAAGGCGATTCGATGATCGAGGCCGGCATCCTCGACGGCGACACCGTCATCATCCGCAACGGCCAGACCGCCAATCCGGGGGACATCGTCGTCGCGCTCGTCGACGACGAGGAGGCGACGCTGAAGCGCTTCCGCCGCAAGGGCGCGTCCATCGCGCTGGAAGCGGCCAATCCGGCCTATGAAACGCGCATCTTCGGCCCCGACCGGGTCAAGGTGCAGGGGCGTCTGGTCGGCCTCATCCGCCGCTACTGAGCCGCCTGACCGGCCGGCGGGCGCCCGATACCCGCTTCATTCGCCGGGCCGCAGCGCCGGCAGCCCCCCTCTCCTCGCCCTTCACGGGGACAGGCTGAGGGCGGAAGGTAAGCCGTGAGGGGCGTGCTTTGCTCGACGAAGCCGGGCGTGTGGAAGGCTGCTGGACGCATTTCCGGAATAAGTGGACATCACCCTATTCGGTTCGGAAACGCGATAAACCAGGCACTTGGAGCGTCTGTCTTGGCTTCGTCAAAACAGGCTCTCCAAGGCATCTCCAGCAAAGGCGCGAAGCGGTTCTTGCGGCCGGGAATGCGGCTGAAGCAAACGAATAGAGCGGGTCCGCCCGGGTCTGCGAAAGCCGGTGCAGCTCTAGCGGTCGGCCGCGGTCTTCGCCGGCGCATTGCTCCGCTTCACCTTGGCCGACGCCGCGGCCGCCGGCGTCGCTTGCCCCGCCTTGTCCTTCGCCTGATAGGGCGGCAGCCCCCTCGCCGCGCGCGAGAAGCGGCGCTGGTGATGCCAGGCCCGGCTGCCGTCACCGACCGCGAAGACGAGATCGGCCACCGTGCCACCGGTCGAGAAGCGCACCGCCACGCTGCCCTGGCGCGCCAGCTCCCGCAGCGTGACGACGCGCGCCCTGTCCGCCGCCCCGCACGGGTTTTCCGCCGTCGCATCCTGGATCAGGATGAGGGCCGCGGCCGCGCAGGCGGCCCGCGCCGCCTCCGCCGTCGGTGCGGACGCCACCACGGCGCCGCTGGCGTGCCGGGCGATGCACAGCTTGCCCACGCAATGAAAGGGCTGCTCGTTCGTCCCCGGCGGCAGCGGCCCCCTGGCCGGCCGAAGGATCGTCTCGCTCATCAGCGCCCGCGCCCAATCCTCCATCTCGAAGGCCGGCGGGCGCGGCCGGTTGACGGCGAGCCGCCCTTCCGACAGCCGCACCACCATCGCCCGGCCGTCCTCGGCGATCAGCAGGTCCGGCATCTGCCGCGTCAGCACCAGCGCGGTGCCGAGGAACAGGAAGGGCAGCGCCGCCGCGCGCAGCCACGTCGTCGCCACCGTCGCGATCACCAGGGCAAGCGACAGCACGACGACCGCGGCGGGCGGCACCAGCCCCACCGCGTCGAGCGGCGTCCTTTCCGCCAGCCAGTGCGCGATCGCCAGCATGGCGGAAAGGCCGTGCCCCATCACCGCGAAGCACAGCCCGTCGAGGCCGGTCGGGATGAGCAGCGTGCCGGCCACCGCCATCGGCATGACCGTGACGGAGACGATCGGCATGGCAAGCAGGTTCGCCACCACGCCGAGCGGCGACATCCGCTCGAAATGCCACGCCGCGTAAAGGCCCGTCGCCGTGCCGGCGATCAGCGAGGTGGCGGCAAGCCCGGCGGCGGAGGCCAGCGCGAGCCCGGCCCAGCGGCGCATGCGCGAGCCTTCGCCGGGCGGGCTGCCTGCGCGCCGCGCCGGGCGATGCTCGCCATACCAGCCGTAGGCCGCGATCAGTGCCGCCGTTGCCGCGAACGACATCTGGAAGCTCGGCCCCATCACCGCGTGCGGCGACAGCGCCAGAACGATCAGCGCCGAGATCGCGAGGTTTCGCATCGTCAGCGCGGCACGGTCGAACAGGATCGCGGCCAGGATCACCGCGAACATGATGTAGCTGCGCTCGGCCGCGACATCCATGCCCGAGATCGCGAGGTAGAGGCTGATGGCCAGAAGGGCCACGCCGGCCGCGTATTTCTTCACCGGATGGCGCGAGGCGAAGCCGGGAAACAGGGCGAACAGCGCCCGCATCGCCCCGAGCACGGTGCCGGCGACCAGCGCCATGTGCAGGCCGGAGATCGACAGCACATGCGCCAGCCCCGTCTTGCGCAGCGCCTCGTTGTCGGCCTCGGGGATGCCGCCGCGCACGCCCGCCACCAGCGCCGCCGCGATCTCGCCTTCGGGTCCGGAAATGCGGGCGCGGATGCGCGCCGCAAGCGCATGGCGCGCATTCTCGACAAGCACCGCCAGCCGCGTGGCTGGCCCCGCCGGCGCGGCGGCCGGCACGACGTCCGGCCCGCGCAGGAAGAAGCCGCTCGCCCCGATGCCCAGGAAATAGCTCTGGAAGGAGAAGTCGTAGCTGTGCGGCCTGACCGGCCCGCTCGGCGACAGCAGCCTGACGACGCCGGTGACGGCCATCCCCGCCGCCAGCCCGTCCGGCAGCTTGCGCGCCGTCGCCCGGATGCGCTGCGGCGCGTAGCGGAGCCGCGGCCGCTCCGTCGCGGCAAGATCGATGGTCAGCCGCGGCGGCCGGTCGGCGCGCCGCTCGACGGAGACGACCGTGCCGGTGATGCGCGTGGAGATATCGGCGCCCAGCATCTGCGTGCCGGCAAGCCATGTCTCGGCCGAGGCCGCGAGCAGGCCGAGCGCGAAGACAAGCACGGCCGCAGACAGCGCCCTGAGACGCGGGCGGGCGGGAGCGCAAACGGCCCCGCACAGCGCCAGGAGCGCGACCACCCCGGCCGTCACCGGCCCCGGTTCGTGCGCCAGCGAGAAATTCGCCGCCGCTCCCGCGCCGAACAGGACGGGGATGAGCACGAAGCCGGTGCCGCGCTCGTATTCCTCGGCAAGCGCCGTGCGCACCGCCTGCGTGAAGCGGGCCGCGGCAACGCCGAGCCACTTTGCAGGCCGCGCCGCAATGGCGTCGGCAGACGGGACGCGCCGGAGCCGGCGCGCAGCCGGAACCGGCCGGTCCTCAAGGGCCGGCTCGTCCGCCACCCGATGCGCCGACACCTGCGAGACCATCACGGCCGGTCCGCGAAATGCTTGCGCCCCAACCGCCCTATGCTACATGAACGCCCACGCAACGCCACCTGCCGCGGCGGCGCCGCAAGGCGCGCCGGGCTCCCCCCGGGAAAATCACGTCATGCCGAATTCCGTGGTCACACGCTTCGCCCCCTCGCCCACCGGCTATCTGCATATCGGCGGCGCGCGCACGGCGCTGTTCAACTGGCTCTACGCCCGCCACACGGGCGGCAGGATGCTACTGCGCATCGAAGACACCGACCGCGAGCGGTCGACGGAGGCCGCCACCGCCGCCATCCTCGACGGGCTGAGCTGGCTCGGCCTCGCCTGGGACGGAGAGCCGATCTCGCAATTCGCCCGCGCCGCGCGCCACCGCGAGGTGGCCGAGGAGCTGGTGCGCAAGGGCAAGGCCTATCATGCCTACGAGACCGCCGCCGAGCTCGAAGCCATGCGCGAGGCCGCGCGGGCGCAGGGGCTCCCGCCCCGCTATGACGGCGGCTGGCGCGACCGCGACCCCGCCGAGGCGCCCGCCGGCGTCAGCCCGGTCATCCGCATCAAGGCGCCGCGCGAAGGCGAAACCGTGGTGCGCGACCGCGTGCAGGGCGAGGTGCGCTTTCCCAACAAGGATCTCGACGACTTCATCCTCCTGCGTTCGGACGGCACGCCGACCTACATGCATGCCGTCGTCGTCGACGACCACGACATGGGCGTCACCCACATCATCCGCGGCGACGACCACCTGACCAACGCGGCGCGCCAGCAGGTGATCTACGACGCGATGGGCTGGGATGTCCCGGTCATGGCGCACATCCCGCTGATCCACGGGCCGGACGGCGCCAAGCTGTCGAAACGCCACGGCGCGCTCGGCGTCGAGGCCTACCGGGCGATGGGCTACCTTCCGGCGGCGCTGCGCAACTACCTTGCCCGCCTCGGCTGGAGCCACGGCGACGACGAGGTGATCTCGACCGAGCAGATGGTGTCCTGGTTCCGCATCGAGGACGTCAACAAGAGCGCCGCGCGCTTCGACTACGCCAAGCTGGAGGCCCTGAACGGCCTCTACATGCGCCAGACGCCGGATGCGGAGCTGACGCGCATCCTGCTCGAAACGCTGCCTTATCTCGATGGCGGCGAGGCGATCCTCGCGCGCCTCACCGAGCCGCGCAGGGCGCAGCTCCTCGCTGCCATGCCGGGCCTCAAGGAGCGGGCGAAAACGCTGAAGGAGCTCGCCGACAGCGCTTATTACCTTTATGCCGAGCGTCCGCTCCGGCTCGACGAAAAGGCGGCGGCCCTGCTCGACGCGGACGGGCGCAACACCCTGTCCGCCCTGCGCGGCGCCCTTGCCGAGGTCGATTCGTGGGAACCGGCAACGCTCGAGGCCGCCGTGCGCGCCTACGCGGAACGGGCGGGCATCAAGCTGGGCAAGGCGGCGCAGCCGCTGCGCGCGGCGCTCACCGGCCGCAGCACCTCTCCGGGCGTCTTCGACGTTCTCGCCGTGCTCGGCCGCGAGGAAGCGCTGGCGCGCATCGGCGATCAAATCGATTAGGGCGACAGTCGCCCTCCCGCGGCCGGAAAAACGCCGGCAAGGGCATTGAAATCGTTGTTGTTGCGGCGCAACAATATCCCTTGGTCTGCTTGGCAGGCGGAAGCTGATGCGTTAGCTAAAGGCCGCCGGAAACGGCCATCGATGCTGCCGCGCCTCCTTCCTGCGGTGCGCATGTTTTCGCATAATTCACGAGAGGAAATCGCGATGACGGGATCGACTGCGAAAATCGAGCTTGGCGGCGAGGCGCACGAACTGAAGGTGCGCAAGGGCTCCGTCGGGCCGGACGTCATCGATATCGGCGCGCTCTACAAGGACACCGGGATGTTCACCTACGATCCCGGCTTCACGTCCACGGCAAGCTGCGAATCCAAGATCACCTACATCGACGGCGACGCCGGCATATTGCTGCACCGCGGCTACCCGATCGACCAGCTCGCCGAGCACGGCGACTTCCTCGAGGTGTGCTATCTGCTCCTGTATGGCGACCTGCCCACCAAGGCGCAGAAGGAGGATTTCGACTATCGCGTCACCCGCCACACGATGGTGCACGAGCAGATGTCGAAATTCTTTTCCGGCTTCCGCCGCGACGCCCATCCGATGGCCGTCATGTGCGGCGTCGTCGGGGCGCTGTCGGCCTTCTACCACGATTCCACCGACATCGCCGACCCGCACCAGCGCATGGTCGCCTCGATCCGCCTGATCGCCAAGATGCCGACCATCGCGGCGATGGCCTACAAATACCATATCGGCCAGCCCTTCGTGTACCCGAAGAACGAGCTCGGCTACGCCGCCAATTTCCTGCATATGTGCTTCGCCGTCCCCTGCGAGGACTACCAGGTCAACCCGGTGCTGGCGCGCGCGATGGAGCGCATCTTCATCCTGCATGCTGACCACGAGCAGAACGCCTCGACCTCGACGGTGCGGCTGGCCGGCTCCTCCGGCGCCAACCCGTTCGCCTGCATCGCGGCCGGCATCGCCTGCCTGTGGGGCCCCGCGCATGGCGGCGCCAACGAGGCGGCGCTCAACATGCTGGCCGAGATCGGCACCGTCGACCGCATCCCCGAATTCATCGATCGCGCCAAGGACAAGAACGACCCGTTCCGGCTGATGGGCTTCGGCCATCGCGTCTACAAGAACTACGATCCGCGCGCCAAGATCATGCAGAAGACCACGCACGAGGTGCTGGGCGAGCTGGGGATCAAGGACGACCCGCTGCTCGACGTCGCGATGGAGCTGGAAAAGATCGCCCTGACCGACGAATATTTCGTCGAGAAGAAGCTCTACCCGAACATCGACTTCTATTCCGGCATCACGCTGAAGGCGCTCGGCTTCCCCACCACCATGTTCACGGTCCTGTTCGCGGTCGCCCGCACCGTCGGCTGGGTGGCGCAGTGGAAGGAGATGATCGAGGATCCGCACCAGAAGATCGGCCGCCCGCGCCAGCTCTACACCGGCGAGGCCGAACGCGACTACGTGCCGATCGCCAAGCGCTGAGGCGCGCCGGATCGTCTTTCTCCCCTTTTCGCGGGGAGAGGGCGCACCGAAGGGCGAATGAGGGCCGCGCCGGCTTTCAGGGCATTGCGCCCCTCGCCGTTGCCTCGAGCCAATCGCATATGGAGTGCGCACCTGCGCGCGGCCGCCTTCATTCCCGCTTGTCCCGAGGATGACGAACCGACGGCAATATTGCCGCGCGACGGCATGGGTGGTTGCCGTCACCCGCTCCCGATGAAGAACGAAGAGAGGGAGCGTCTTCGCGTGCGGCCGAGCGGAGCCCGGCCGGCCGGCTTCGCCCGCCACCCGCCTTCGAAAGAGGAAACCGCTCAGTCGTCGTATTCGCCGGCATCATGCGCCCCGGCAACGGCCGGCACGCAGAACATGCGCTTGCCGCGCTCGGTGACGAAGGCGAGGATATCCGCCACGCGCGCATCCTGCCCGTAGGCGGCGCGCACGGCGTCGACATTCTCCGCCACCGGCCGCGCACGGTCGAACAGCATGCGATAGGCGGCCCGCAGGGTCTGCAGCTCCGGCCGGCTGACGCCGGAGCGTTTGAGGCCGACGATGTTGAGACCCTTCAGATGGGCGCGGTTGCCGATAACCATCCCGTAGGGGATGAGATCCCCGGCGACCCCCGTCATGCCGCCGACGAAAGCGTGATGGCCGATGCGCACGAACTGATGCACCGCCGACAGCCCGCCGAGGATGGCGCCCTCCCCCACCTCGCAATGGCCGGCAAGCGTCGCCCCATTGGCGAAGGTGACGTTGTCGCCGACGACGCAGTCGTGCGCGACATGGCTGTAGGCCATCAGCATGCAACCGTCGCCGATCGTGGTGGCGCCCCGGCTGGTATCGGTGCCCGTATGCGCCGTCGCCGCCTCTCGGATCACGCAGGCGCGGCCGATGGACAGCGTCGTGCGGCCGCCCTTGTGGCGGACGTTCTGCGGCGCCTCGCCCAGCACGGCCTGCGGAAACACCACCGTTCCCTCGCCGATGCTGGTCGCGCCCGTCACCACCACATGGCTCTTGAGCTCGACGCCGGCGGCAAGCCGCACCTGCGGCCCGACATGGCAGAAGGGGCCGATGCGCACGCCGGCGCCCAGCTCGGCGCCCGGCTCGACAACGGCGCTCGGATGAACGGACGGCAGCGCCGCGACAGGCTCCGCCTCAGGCAGCATCGGCAAAGGTGACCATGGCCTGAACCTCGGCCTCTGCGACCTTGGCGCCGTCGACGATCCCCTGGCAGGCGAAGCGGAAGACGCCGCCGCGCTGCTTCTGCTTTCTGACATGGATCTCGAGCCGGTCTCCCGGCACGACCGGCTTGCGGAATTTCGCATTGTCGATCGTCATGAAGAACACCAGCGCGGGCGCGTCGCTGCCGATCTTGTTGAGGCAGATGGCGCCGGCCGTCTGCGCCATCGCCTCGATGATGAGGACGCCCGGCATCACCGGCTTGCCGGGGAAGTGGCCCGTGAAGTGCGGCTCGTTGAAGGTCACGTTCTTGATGCCGATCGCCGCGTCGTCGCCGTCGACCTCGATCACCCGGTCGACCAGGAGGAAGGGGTAGCGGTGCGGAAGAAGCTGGAGCAGCCTCTCCAACTCCAGCGTTTCGAGCGTGGTTTTCTCAGCCATCGTCCCTCACTTTCCCCGCCTGCTGCTTCGCCAGCGAGCGCAGCGCCACCGTCTCGCGAAGCCATGTGCGCATCGGCTGCGCCGGCGCACCGCCCCACCTGGCGCCCGCCGGCACGTCCGTCATCACCCCCGCGCGCGCGGCGAGCTGCGCACCGGCGCCGATGTTCACATGGTCGGTGGCGCCGACGCCGCCGCCGAGCATCGCAAAATCGCCGATCGTCACCGAACCGGAAATTCCGCATTGGGCGGCGATGATGCACCAGCGGCCGATGCGCACGTTGTGGCCGATCTGCACCAGATTGTCGATCTTGGTCCCCTCGCCGATCACGGTGTCGCCCAGCGCGCCGCGGTCGATCGTCGTGTTGGCGCCGATCTCGACGTCGTCCTGAACGACCACGCGCCCGATCTGCGGTATCTTTTCGGGTCCGCTTGCGCCGCCGACATAGCCGAAGCCGTCCTGCCCCAGGCGCACCCCGCCATGCAGCACCACGCGGTTGCCGAGCAGCGCGTTCAGCACCGAGGCGCCCGGCCCGACGAATGCGTCGCGGCCGACCTGGCAGCCCGGCCCGATCACCGCGCCGGGCGCGATGACTGTGCCCGACCCGACGGCCGCGCCGGCGCCGACGACGGCGCCGGCCTCGACGACCGCGCCGGGCTCCACGCGCGCGCCGTCGACGATCACGGCAAGCGGCGAGATGCCGGTTTCCCCGGTGACGGCCCGCGGCCGGACCGACTGCGGATAGATCAGCCTGGCGGCGGCCGCGAAGGCTTGCCGCGGATTGCCGGCGACGAGCGCGGCGACGCCCGCCGGCACGTCCGTAGCCGCCTCGGGCCGGCACAGAACGGCGGCGGCACGCGTGCGCAGCAGATGCGCCCTGTTTTGCTTGTCATCGACATAGACCAGCGCGCCAGCGCGGCTGTCGGCCGCCGCGGCGATGCCGCAAACCTCGACATCGGCCAGCGCGGCGTCGGCCAGGCTCGCGCCGACCGCCGCAGCGATTTCACCGGCGGAGTAGCGACGCGCTGGCTCGAAGAACACCGGATCAGTCATGGAAGCCTTTTGTCCGGGCCGCGCTCGCGCCGGCCCGGACTTCACGACGCTCTAGAAGCGCGTCGACATGCCGAAGTTGAAGTTCTGGATCCTGTCAGTCGCCTGCTGCACGACCGGCACGGCGTAGTCGACGCGCAGCGGCCCGAACGGCGAGTTCCACAACAGGCTCGCGCCCACCGAAGCCCGCCAGTTCAGCGCGGTGGACGCGCCCATGACGCCGGCCAGCGAATTGCCGTACAGCGTCGCCGCATCGGCGAACAGTGCGCCTTTCAGGCCGAAGCTCTGCGGCACGCCCGGCAGCGGAAACTGCAGTTCCGCCGAGGCATTGAAATAGGTCGTGCCGCCGATCTGCTGGTTGGTCGCCGCATCGACGGGCCCGATCCCGTTATAGGCGAAGCCGCGGATGATGCGGTCGTTCGACTGGAACAGGTCGAACACGCGCAGCCCGCCCGTGCCGATCGGCATCACATGGCCGCCGCCGACCGCCACCATGCCGACGACGTCGGCCTCGTCGAGCAGGGTGTGGTAGTAGCTGGCGCGGCCGGTCACCTTGACGAACCGCGCATTGCCGCCGAGGCCCGCGACCTCGGTCGTGAACGTTGCGTAGAGCCCGTTATGCGGGTTCTTCATGTCGTCGATCGTATTGAAGACGAGCGTGCCGCTGACCGACGACTTGATCCAGCTTCCGGTGCCGACCGCCGCCTGGATCTGCGGAGCTACCCAACATCCTGCAAGCGATGGAGCAGCCGGGCAGCCCTTGGCTATCCCGCCCCCAGGTCCCGTCGTATAGGCGTAGGCCTCCGACGTCAGGTTGTAGGCGATCTGGGCGCTCAGGCTCTGCGTCAGCGGCAGGCCGAAGCGGATCGTGCCGCCCGTGATCGCGCTGTTGTAATAGCTGTTGTAGGTGCGCGTCTGCCGGTAGATGTCGAAGCCGGCCGAAATCCGCCGCCCGAGGAAATAGGGCTCGGTGAACGAGATCATGTAGTCGCGCGAGCTGGCGCCGCCGGCCACCGACAGCCTGATCGCCTGGCCGCGGCCAAGGAAGTTGCGCTCGCCGATGCCGCCTTCCACAGTGAAGCCCGCCGTGCCGTTGCTGCCGCCGGTCGTATAGCCCGCACCGATCGACAGATCGCCGGTCGATTTCTCGACCACGTCGATGACAAGCACCACCTGGTCCGGCTCTGAGCCGGGCGCGGTCGAGATATTGACGGTCTCGAAGAAGTCGAGCGCTTCCAGCCGCTTCTTGGCGCGCTGGATCAGCACCTGGTTGAAGGCGTCGCCCTCCGACAGGTCGAACTCGCGGCGGATCACGTAGTCGCGGGTGCGCGTGTTGCCGCGGATCTCGATGCGCTGGACATAGGCGCGCGGTCCCTGGTCGATCGTGTAGAGGACGGAGATGGTGTGGTTGGTGAAGTCGCGGTCGCCGCGCGGCGTCACCTGGGCGAAGGCATAGCCCTTCGCGGCCAGATTCTCGGTAATGGCGATGAGCGAGGTCTCGACGTCCTCGGCGCTGTAGTACTTGCCGGACTTCGTCGCCAGCAGGGACCGCAGCCGGTCCGGATCGATCTCGGGAATGGTGGAGTCGATCGCGATGTCGCCGAACGTGTAGCGGCTGCCTTCGTCGACCGTGATGACGATGTGATATTCGTTGGACGCGTTGTCGAGCTCGGCCTGCGCCGAGACGATCTGGAAGTCGGCATAGCCGCGATTGTAGTAGAAGCGGCGCAGCGCCTCCTCGTCGGCCCGCAGCCTCTGCTCGTCATAGATGTCGTTGCGCGTCAAAAGCGACATGACGCTCGACTTCTTGGTCGAGATCACGTCGCGCAGGCGGCCGTCGCTGTAGGCATTGTTCCCGACGAAGGTGATCGACCGGATCTTGGTGCGGCCGCCCTCGTTGATGTGGAAGATGACGTTGACGCGGTTGCCCTCGAGATGATTGACCGAGGTGGTCACGGTGGCGTCGTCGCGGCCGATGCGCGAATAGGCTTGCCTGATCGCCTGGAGGTCGGCTTCCATCGCCGCATTGGAGAAGGCCCCGCGCGGCTGCAGCTGCACGGTGGAGCGCAGCTGGGCGTCCTTGATCTTCTTGTTGCCGTCGAACAGCACCTGGTTGACGATCGAGTATTCGCTGACCTCGACCACCAGCGAGCCGCCGGCCTGCCTGACGCTGACGTCCGAGAACAGCCCGGTCGCGAACAGCCGCTTCACCGCCTCGTCGAGGTCGGCCTGGCTGAAACTGCTGCCCGGCCGCACGCCGACATAGTTGCGGATCGTGTCGGAATCGACGCGCTGGTTTCCGCGCACCTCGATTCGGCTGACCACGGCGGCATGCGCCTCCGACACGCCGGCCAGATCGGCCACGATCCCGCCGGACACCGCCACAAAAACGGAAAACGCGACCGCTGCGGCGGCGCTCAACAAACGCGAAGCTGCCTTCATTGGGCTATTGAACCTTCTTTTCTCGTAGTCCCCACAGCGAGAAATCCGGATATCGCGGCAGAAAACATCAAATCCTTCTACCCGGATTTTCCCTACACGCAAGGCTTCTGGTTAACCAGCGTTTACTAATCGGCCCCGCGTTGCAATCCCGTCACGGATTTCCGGCCTCATGGTAAACCAGACCTCAATCGCGGCCGCTCCCGTTCAGCATCCGAAGATGTCGTTCCAGAACACGAATCCCATGAAGGCCAGCACCATCACCATGCCGACGCGGTAGACCGCCTCCATCACCCGTTCCGGCACCGGCCGCCGCACCACCGCCTCGACCAGATAGAAGACCAGGTGTCCCCCGTCGAGCGGGGGGATCGGCAGGAGGTTGAGGAAACCGATGCCGACCGACAGGAGCGCCACGAGCTGCACCACGGTCGGCAGGCCCAGCGAGGCGGCCCGGCCCGACATCTCGGCGATCTTGACCGGCCCGCCGAGCTGGCAGCGATTCTCCCGCCCGGCGGCGAAACGTTGCAGGAACTGCCCGGTGCGCTCGATGATGCGGCCGGTTTCCAGCACCGCCTGCCCCGCCGCCTCGAGCGGGCCGTAGCTGACCAGGCGCGGCTGGCCGGCCTCCTGGTTGTTGACGACGCCGATCACCGCGACCTGGATGGTGCCGCCGAGCGCATCCGTCTGCTCGCGCAGTTCCGGCGTCGCCGTCAGTTCCACTTCCCGGCCGTCGCGCAGCATGACGAACACGATGGCGTCGCCCCCGCGCCCCGAGACCAGCCGCTGCACGTCGGCGAAGGTCTCCACCCTGACGCCGTCGACGCTGACGAATCGGTCCCCGGGCTCGAAGCCGGCCGCGGCGGCCGGGCTGGCGGGCGTCACCTCGGCCACGACCGGCTCGTAGACATAGCGGCCATAGAGGGAAAACATCACCGCGAAGACGGCGATCGTCAGCAGGAAATTGAAGGCCGGGCCGGCGAAGACGGTGGCCGCGCGCTTCCACACCGGCTGCAGGTGGAAGGCGACGGCGCGCTCCTCCGCGGTCAGCGAGGCGAGTTCCTCCTCGCTGGGTTCGCTGGCTGCGCCGACGTCGCCGACGAACTTGACATACCCCCCCAGCGGCACGGCCGACAGCTTCCAGCGCGTGCCGCGGCGGTCCGTGAAGCCGGCGATCTCCGGTCCGAACCCGATCGAGAAGGCCTGCACGCCGATGCCGCACCACCTGCCGACCAGATAGTGGCCCATCTCGTGCACGAACACGACCACTGTGAGCACGCACAGGAACGGGACGATCGTGCCGATGAGCAGCCCCTGCGTGCTGAAGAGATTGGCCAGAATGTCGGTCACGGGGGTCCCTTGAGCTGTCATGCGGTCTTCGGCCCGACACTGCCGCGCCAAACCGGGCGATTCAGTGGCGCAACCGTGCGCGCTAGCGGCCGAACAGGCCGTGGGCCGGCATGTCGGCGCCGCCGGCGAGCGCCCCTATCACGTAAAGGGCGACGGCGGCCGCGACAAGCCCGTCGACGCGGTCCATCACGCCGCCGTGACCGGGAATGAGCCAGCCCGAATCCTTGACCCCGAAGCGGCGCTTCAGGCCGGATTCGAACAGGTCGCCCACCTGCGACAGGATCGAAAGCGCGAGCGCGGCCGCGCCCGTCAGCCAGAGCGGGGCCGGCGACGATGCCGCAAGGCTCACGCCGATCCCCGCCAGCGTGCCCGCCACGGCCCCGCCGACGGCGCCGCTCCACGTCTTGCCGGGCGAGATCGACGGCGCCAGCTTCGGCCCGCCGAAGGCGCGGCCGACGAAATAGGCCAGGATATCGGTCGCCCACACGACCGCGAACAGGAACAGGATCGCCCACAGCCCCGCCGTGTCCCCGCCGCGCAGGAAGGCCAGCGCCGCGGCGGGCACGGTCGCATAGGCGATCGCCAGCCACAGCCGGCCGCCCTCCCCGGCCAGCCGCGCGTAGACGAGCGCGACAAGGCTGGCGCCGAGCGCGCCGGCAAGCACGGCGCGCGCATCCATGCCGACGGCAAGCGCGAGCAGGACGAGCGCCACCAGCACCCAGGCCCCGGCCTGAAGCCGCGTCGAGGCGACGCGGCCGGCCATCGTGGCCCATTCGAAGAACACCGCCGCGCCGATCGCCACCGCCAGCAGGCGGAACCAGACGCCGCCGGCCCAGGTCGCCGCCAGCGCGACGACGGCCAGCACGACCGCCGAAACCACCCGCGTCCGCAGGTTGCCGGCGCGCGCGCCGCCCGGCTTGGGGCCGGCCTCCTCGTTCACGACGCGTCGCGGGCCACGAGCCCGCCGAAGCGGCGCTCGCGGGCGTGGAACGCCTCCAGCGCCGCGTCCAGGTCGGCCGGTCCGAAATCCGGCCAGTAGCGCGGCGTGAACACGAGCTCGGCATAGGCCGCCTGCCACAGAAGGAAGTTGGACAGGCGCTGCTCGCCGCTGGTGCGGATGACCAAGTCGGGATCGGGAACATGGGCGGTGTCGAGGAACGCGGCAAGCCGCGCCTCGGTGATCTCGCCGGGTTCCAGCTCGCCGCGCCGCACGGCCTCGGCCGCCGCGCGGGCGGCCCGCGCGATCTCGGCGCGGCTGCCGTAGTTGAAGGCGATGACCAGCGTCATGGTGCGGTTGAGCGCCGTCAGCGTCTCGGCCTCCCGCAGCAGGTCGGCGATGTCGGCCTGCAGGCCCTGCCGCTCGCCGATCACCCGCACCCGCACGCCATTGCGGTGGAGTTCGGCCAGGTCGCGCCGGATGAACAGCCTGAGCAGCCCCATCAGGTCGTTGACCTCGGTCCTGGGCCGCGACCAGTTCTCCGACGAGAACGCGTAGACGGTGAGCCAGCCGATGCCGCGCTCGCCGACCGCCCGCACCGTGCGCTGCAAGGCTTCCACGCCCGCCCGGTGGCCGGCGCTGCGCGGCAGGCCGCGCGCCTTCGCCCACCGCCCGTTGCCGTCCATGATGATCGCGATGTGTTCGGGCTTCACCCTGCCATCCTCGTCCGGCGCGGCGGTGCTGTCCGCAGCGTGCGTCGGCCTCGCGCCCGCAGCCGATCCAGGAAGACCGTCAAGGCGCCTTCCACCCCGAATTGCACCAGAATAAGAAGATAGACCATCTCCGCAAATCGGGAAAAAGCGGCGGCGACCTAGACCTGCATGATCTCCGCTTCCTTCTCCGACAGGAGCTGGTCGATTTCCTTGATCGTGTCGTCGGTCATCTTCTGGATGCGGTCGGACTGCTTGCGCGCCTCGTCCTCGCTGATCCGCCCGTCCTTTTCCGCCTTCTTCAGATGGTCGAGCCCATCGCGCCGCACATGGCGGGCGGCCACCCGCGCATTCTCCGAATAGGTGTGGGCGATCTTGACCAGTTCCTTGCGGCGCTGCTCGTTGAGCTCCGGCAGCGGGATGCGCAGCGTGGTGCCGTCGACGATCGGGTTGAGGCCGAGATTGGCTTCGCGGATCGCGCGGTCGACCGCACCGACCATCGTCTTGTCCCACACCGACACCGACAGCATGCGCGCCTCGGGCACCGAGATCGTCGCCACCTGGTTGACCGGCATGGGCGAGCCGTAAGCCTGCACCTGGATCGGGTCGAGCACGTTGGCCGAGGCGCGGCCGGTGCGCAACGACGCCAGATCGCTCTTGTAGGACTGGATGGCGCCGTCCATGCGCCGCTGCAGATCCTTGAAATCGACCGCCTCACTCATGCCCGTTCTCCATCTCGCGCGCCGCGCCCCCTGTCCGCGGTTTCCACGTGCCGGGTTTCCATGTGCCGCTCCGCGTCCCGCGGCAGAAAGCCCCGCTCAGTCCCAGCCTCGTCACGCGTCCGAAACGACGGTGCAGCGCCCCGCCCCACGCAGGATGGCGCCGAACCCGCCCTTTTCGTGAATCGAGAAGACGATTATCGGGATGTTGTTCTCGCGTGCAAGCGCAATCGCGGCCGTGTCCATGATCGCCAGCCCGTCGCGCAGCACCTGCGCATGCGTCAGCTGCTCGTAGCGCACGGCGCCCGCATCCTTCTTCGGGTCGGCGGAATAGACGCCGTCCACCTGCGTGCCCTTGAACAGCGCGTCGGCCCCGATCTCGGCCGCCCTGAGCGCGGCCGCCGAATCGGTGGTGAAGAAGGGATTGCCGGTGCCGCCGGCGAAGATCACCACCTTGCCGGCATTCATGTAGGCGGTGGCCTGGCGCTGCGAGAAGCTTTCGCACAGCTCGGGCATGGCGATCGCGGAGAGCACGACGGCGTCGACGCCCTGCTTCACCAGCGATGTCCGCAACGCCAGCGAATTGATGACGGTCGCCAGCATGCCCATATGGTCGCCGGTCACGCGGTCGCCGCCCTTGGAGGCCACGGCCACTCCGCGGAAGATGTTGCCGCCGCCGATCACCACGCCGACCTCGACGCCGAGATTGCGCGCCTCGGCGATGTCGCTGGCGATCTGGTCGACCACGGAAACGTCGATGCCGAACCCCTGTGCGCCCATCAACGCCTCGCCGGAAGCCTTGAGCAGCACGCGTCGGTATTTCGGCTTCGTCATGCGCCTGCGCCTCCGGGTCACGATAGCGGGGTTGCGATACACGAAGGGCGCCGCGATGTCACGCGGCGCCCTGTGGCTTGGGTCCGTCATCCCGGGCTCACCCGCGGGGGGATCTGCCGGGCCTTCGATTTCCGCGGACCCCCGGAACGAGGCCGAGGATGACGTCAATCGGCACGAGGCCGAGGATGGTACCGGAAGGCTGGCGTCAGCTCTTCACGGCCGCGGCGACTTCCGCCGCGAAATCGGCGGTTTCCTTCTCGATCCCCTCGCCCAGCGCAAAGCGCACGAAGCCGGTGATCCGCGCCGCCGCCCCGATCTCCTTCTCGGCCGCCTTCAGCGCATTCTCGACCGTCAGGTCGGGATTGATGACGAAGGCCTGCTTCAGCAGCACGACTTCCTCGTAGAACTTGCGCAACCGGCCCTCGACCATCTTTTCGATGATCGCCTCCGGCTTGCCGGACTGCCGCGCCTGCTCGGAGAAGATCTCCTTCTCGCGGGCGACCACGGCAGGGTCGATCTCGTCGGCCGTCAGCGCCAGCGGGTTGGTCGCAGCGACATGCATGGCCACCTGGCGCGCGAAGGCGCGCGCGGCGTCGGCATCGCCGCTCGTCTCGATGGCGACCAGGACACCCATCTTGCCGAGGCCGTCGGCCACCGAATTGTGGACATAGGTCGCCACCGCGCCGCTCGCCACCGCAAGCCTCGCCGAGCGGCGGAAGCTCATGTTCTCGCCGATCGTGCCGACCGCGTCCTTGACCGTGTCCGTCACCGACTTGCCGGTGGCCGGGTAGGTCGCGGCCGCCACCGCCTCGGTCGAGCCGTCGGTGCCGAGCGCGACCCGGGCGATGCCGCGCACCATCTCCTGGAACGCCTCGTTGCGGGCGACGAAATCGGTCTCGGAATTGACCTCGACCACGACCGCGCTGGCCGCGTCCGACGCCACGCCGATCAGGCCCTCGGCCGCCGTGCGGCCGGCCTTCTTGTCGGCCTTGGCGATCCCCTTCTTGCGCAGCCAGTCGACCGCGGCCTCGATGTCGCCATTGGTCTCGGCGAGGGCGGCCTTGCAGTCCATCATGCCCGCGCCCGTCAACTCGCGCAGTTCCTTGACCTGTGCTGCCGAAATGCTCATCTGTGCCTCTTCAATCCGTCATCTTGAAAAACGCCGCGCGGCGCACCTGTCCGCTCGGGTCAGGCGCGCCGGCGGGTCGAAACCCGCAAAAGCCTTGCCGGCGCGCCGGCTCAGGCGTCCTTGCTTTCCTCGCCGCCCTCGTTCGCCAGGGCCGGCTCGACCGGAACGTCCTCGGCGGCGCCGATATCGACGCCCAGCGCGCCCTGCTGGCGGGCGATGCCGTCGATCGCCGCCTTGGCGACCAGGTCGCAATAGAGCGAGATCGCGCGCGCGGCATCGTCATTGCCCGGGATCGGGTGGTCGACCATGTCCGGGTCGCAGTTGGAATCGATCACCGCCACGACCGGGATCCCCAGCCGCTTGGCTTCCTGGATGGCGATCGCCTCCTTGTTGGTGTCGATCACGAACATCAGGTCCGGCGTCGAGCCCATGTCCTTGATGCCGCCGAGCGCGCGGTTGAGCTTCTCGCGCTCGCGCTGCAGGTTGAGCAGTTCCTTCTTGGTGAAGCCCTGCGCGTCCGAGGACAGCAGCTCGTCGAGCTTGCGCAGCCGCTGGATCGAGTTGGAGATCGTCTTCCAGTTGGTCAGCATGCCGCCGAGCCAGCGCGCATTCACATAATACTGCGCCGAGCGCTTGGCCGCGTCCGCAACGATGTCGGACGCCTGCCGCTTGGTGCCGACGAACAGCACGCGGCCGCCCCGGGCGACGGTGTCGGAAACCTGCTTCAGCGCCTGGTGCAGCAGGGGAACCGTCTGCGACAGGTCGATAATGTGGATGTTGTTGCGGGCGCCGAAGATGTAAGGCGCCATTTTCGGGTTCCAGCGGTGCGTCTGGTGGCCGAAATGAACACCAGCCTCAAGAAGCTGGCGCATGCTGTAGTCTGGCAGGGCCATCGTCATTTCCTTTCCGGTTGGCCTCCACGGACAACGACGCAGCAGGCGAACCGCCCTTGCGCCACCGGCGGTCGCCGCCGGATTTCTCCCGGCCGGAAACCAAGTCCGTGTGTGGAATGGGCGCGCATATAAAGGCTGGCGCGGCAAATTGCAACCGCGCCGCGCGGCAGCCGAAGCGGCGCCCCGGCCCCGGCGGCTAGTCCGCAGCCAATGCCCGCTCGATCCCGGCCGCCAGCGCGGCGGCCTCGGCCTCGTCGTTGACGGCCAGCAGGAAGCCCTTCGCCCGGACCGGATCGAGTATCTTCGGGGTCATCAATATCTTGCCGTCGACGATGATCGCCAATGTCCTGCCGACATTCTCGGTCGAGATCCGCTCATACTTGCCGGCGCCGGCTTCGCTCAGCGCGACGTCGAACCCCGGCTTACCCTCCGTCCATTCCACCTTGCCGACGCTGACGAAATCTCCGGGGCCGAGCAGCGTATCGGGCTCGACCTCGACCATCCGATCGCCGCCTTCGACCGCGAGCACCGGGCCGGTTCCGGGCTGCTCGGCCACCAGCCTGATCTCGATCGCGCCGAATTGCGGCCCGGCCCGAGCAGGCACGCCTGCAAAAGCAAGGGCGATCAGCATGAAAACGATGCCGAAAATTGCGGTGGGGCGCATATGCTGTTCTCCGTGCCGGTCGGCATTGAGCTGGGCACGCAGGCACCTTCTTTCAAGGTTCCTGTCGCGCGACGGACGGATCCGTGCGGAGAGCCGGCCGGACGCGACACCCGGCCGCACCGGGCGCTCAGTGGCTGCAGGGCGCTGTTTCGCGATCCAGCAGATCGAGCTTCACCAGCCGCCCCTCGATCGAGAACTCGCCATAATCCATGGCGAGGTCGCGGGTGACGCCGTTGGCGTGCAGCTTGAAGGAAATGAGATAGTTGGGCGTCTCGTCGCCGGTTCCTTCCGACAGGTCGAAATAGGCGATCTGCACCCGCCAATACGGGTCGTCGGCCAGGCCGCCCATCGCTGCGCGCTCCGGGTCGCCGGCCACCGGCTTGCGCTCGGGGCCGATGACGGCCGTCGTCATCGAGGTCCTGTCGGCATCCTCCGAGGCGTCGAAGACGGTCGTCTGGTAGAAGCGGACCCCCTGCCTCGCCTTGTCGATCATTTCCAGCGTATGCTGGGTGGGAAACTGGCTCCGCTCCAGCGCGATGTCGCGTCTCTCGGGCTTCTCGATCCGCACCACGGTTTCGGCGGGGCCGAGCCTCGCGACGCCCTTCAGCTCCTTGTCGAGCGCCTGGTCGAAATAGGTTTTCCCTGAAAAGGAGAAGGTCTTTCCGTCGCCGCTCTCGAAGCTCGACGTCTGCAGGTCCGACAGGCGGGAGGCTTCCTCGGTGTCGATCTGCGTCACCATGCGGAACGTCGTCGTATAGCCGGCGCAGGCCGAGCCGGTGAATTCATAGACGATGCGGCCGACGGCCCCGGCGATCCCCGATTCGTTGGTCGAGCCGGCGAGCGACAGGTCGTAGACGGCCCTGTGCGGCGCGAGCAGCGAGGCCGCCTCCGCCGTAAACGGGCAGGCGGCCAGGGCGGCGGACAGGGCGAGGCCGATTCGGCGCGCGGGGCGCATGCAAAAATTCTCCGATGAAGGCTTGGGCGACGCGTGCGTCGCGTGTACCACATTACCGCAATCGGCGACCGAAGCGAGGCGAAACCATGACCGCGCCTTCATAGCCGCATCGGGTTAAGCACAGGAGAATACGCAGATGGCCCAGACGATCGAGCAGAAACTGGCGGAAATGGGCGTGGAGTTGCCGGCCGCCGCAGCACCGGCGGCGAGCTATGTCTCCTTCGTGCAAAGCGGAAAGCTGCTGTTCACGGCCGGCCAGCTCCCGCTTGCCGGCGGCAGGCTGACGGCGACCGGGCTCGTCGGCCGCGACCTCGACGTCGCCGCGGCGCAGAAGGCCGCGCGCCATTGCGCCATCAACATCCTGGCGCAGGTGAAGGCGGCAACCGGCGATCTCGAGAAGATCGCCCGCTTCGTCAAGATCACCGCCTTCGTCGCCTCCGCCCCCGGCTTCACCGAGCAGCATCTGGTCGCCAACGGCGCCTCCGATTTTCTCGTCGAGGCGCTCGGCGAGCGCGGCCGCCATGCCCGCTCGGCGGTCGGCATGGCCTCTCTCCCGCTCGACGCGCCCGTCGAGATCGAGGCGATCGTCGAGCTCGCCTGAGGAGAGCGCCGATGCCCGACATGGCCTGGCTGACCGCGCGGCCGATCGCCCATCGCGGCTACCACGACCTCAACGGCGCGCGCTGGGAAAACACGTTGTCGGCCTTCGAGGCCGCGGCCAGCCGCGGCTTTTCGATCGAATGCGACGTGCATCTTTCGGCCGACGGCGTGCCGGTCGTCTTCCATGACGGCGAGTTGGAGCGGCTCACCGGGCAGAAGGGCAACGTCTTCGAGCGCACCGCTGCCGATCTCGCGCAGATGCGGGTCGGCGGCACCGCGGACCATGTCCCGACGCTGGCCGAGATGCTGGCCCGCATCGGCGGGCGGGTGCCGGTCGTCATCGAGCTGAAAGGCATCGAGGGCAAGGACGACGGCCTGGTCGGGCGCGTCGCCGAATGCCTGCGAAGCTATCCGGGCAAGGCCGCGATCATGTCGTTCGACCACTGGCTGGTGCGTCGCTTCGGCACGGAAGCCCCCGGCGTGCCGGCCGGGCTGACCGCGTCCGGCCGCACGCCGGCCGATCTCGAGGCGCATTTCTCCATGCTGGCCCATCCGATCTCGTTCGTTTCCTTCGGCCTGATGGACCTGCCCAACCGCTTCGTCGAGACGACCCGCGAAAAGCTCGCAATGCCTGTCATCACCTGGACGGTGCGCGACCAATGGGGCCTCGACCTCACCCGCAGATATGCCGACCAGATCACCTTCGAGGGTTTCGACCCCGAAACCGGGCCGGCACAGGCGTAGGAGTGCGGGCAGTCTCCGCGCGGCCTTGCAATAGCCCGGCCGCGCCGTATCTACTCGCCATGACGCGCGGCTGCCGCCGCGCCGGCGCGGGAACGGCATGAACCATCCGAAGGACAGCGATGCGCAATCGCCCGGCGGCGACGCGGTTCTGCGCGTGGCAGGCGGCATGCGCGCCTTCGCACCGGCCGAATGGGCCGGGCTCGCGGGCGCCGGCAAGGACGGTCCCCTGCCCTACAATCCCTTCGTCTCGCACGCCTTCCTGTCGGCGCTGGAAGACAGCGGCTGCGCGGCGCGCGCCACCGGCTGGCTGCCGCAGCATCTGCGGCTCGAAGCGCCGGACGGCGCGCTGCTGGGCGCCGTTCCGTGCTACGTCAAGGCGCACAGCCAGGGCGAATATGTCTTCGACCACGGCTGGGCGGACGCTTTCGAGCGCGCCGGCGGCCGCTATTATCCCAAGCTGCAGGTCGCCGTGCCCTTCACCCCCGCCACCGGCCCGCGCCTGCTCGCCCGCGACGGCGCCGACGAAACCGCCGTCCGGCGGGCGCTCGCGGAGGGGCTGAAGGCCCTGTGCGGCAATAGCGGCCTGTCGTCGGCGCACGTCACCTTCGTGCCGCAAGCCGAGGCGATCCTGCTGGAGGAGCAGGGCTTTCTCCGCCGCACCGACCAGCAGTTCCATTTCCACAACGAAGGCTACCGCCGCTACGACGATTTCCTCGACGGCCTCGCCTCCCGCAAGCGCAAGGCGCTGAGGCGGGAGCGGCGGGCCGCGCTGGAAAACGGCATCGCCATCGACTGGCTGACGGGCAGCGACCTGACGGAAGCCGTCTGGGACGATTTCTTTTCCTTCTACATGGACACCGGCGGCCGCAAATGGGGCCGCCCCTATCTCAACCGGAAATTCTATTCGCTGATCGGCGAGCGCATGGCCGACGACATCCTGCTCGTCATGGCCCGCCGGGATGGCCGCTATGTCGCCGGCGCGATCAACTTCATCGGCTCGGACGCGCTCTACGGCCGCCACTGGGGCTGCGTCGAGGACCACCCGTTCCTGCATTTCGAGGTCTGCTACCACCAGGCGATCGACTTCGCGATCGCGCGCGGACTGAAGACGGTCGAGGCCGGCGCGCAAGGCGAGCACAAGCTGGCGCGCGGCTACATGCCGGTCACCACGCACTCGGCGCACTACATTGCGCACCCCGGCCTGCGCGATGCCGTGGCCGCCTATCTGGCGCGCGAGCGGCAGGACGTCGCGGCGGCCGGCGAATACCTGTCGGAGCACGGGCCGTTCAGGAAAGGGTGAATGGTGAATGGTGAATGGTGAATGGTGAATGGTGAATAGGACGATTGAGGTTTGCCCGGCGGAGAGCAAGCGCATACAACGATTTTCCATTCACCATTCACCATTCACCATTCACCATTTCACTGCCCTCATGTCTCTCGAATCCGTCCGCGCCTTCCTCGCCGCCAACGCCCCCGACATCGCCGTGATCGTCACCGAGCAAAGCTCGGCAACCGTCGCGCTCGCCGCCGAGGCGCACGGGGTCGAACCCGGCCAGATCGCCAAGACGATCTGTCTGCGGGTCGGCGACACCACGCTTCTGCTGGTGACCGGCGGGACGGCCCGGCTCGACAACCGCAAGTTCAAGGACCGTTTCGGCGGCAAGCCGCGCATGCTCGACGCAGAGCAGGTCGTGTCGGTCACCGGCCACCCGGTCGGCGGCGTCTGCCCCTTCGGCCTGCCATCGCCGCTGCCGATCTATTGCGACGTCTCCCTGCGCGCCTATGCCGAGGTGGTGCCCGCAGCCGGCGCGACCAACGCGGCCTTGCGCATCGGCACCGAGCGGCTGGCCGAGCTGACCGGCGCGCAATGGGTTGACGTGTGCGGCGGCTAGCGGAAAGAAGGGCGCAGCCCATCTCAGGAAAGCGACCGCCATGACTGCCGCCTACGATCCGGACAATATCTTCGCCAAGATCCTGCGGGGCGAAATGCCCTGTCACAAGGTCTATGAGGACGCCGACACATTCGCCTTCATGGACATCATGCCGCGCGGCGACGGCCATTGCCTGGTGCTTCCGAGGAAGCCGGCGCGCAACATTCTCGACGTCGACGCCGCCAGCCTCGCCGCCGTCGCGGCCACCACCCAGAAGCTCGCCCGCGCCGTTCTCGAAGCCTTCGACGCCGACGGCGTCACCGTCCAGCAGTTCAACGAGCAGGCCGGCGGACAGGTGGTCTTCCACCTGCACGTCCACGTCATCCCGCGTTTCGATGGTGTCGCGCTCAAGCCCCACACCGGCCAGATGGAGACGCCCGAGGTGCTGGCGGCCAATGCCGAACGGATCCGCGCCGCGCTGGCCTGAGGCAGCGTGGAACACCGCTCGGCAGAGCGTTGAATCAATGCGCGAGGAAGCGGAATCTGCTTCTGGGAAAGATCCAGCAAGCTTCTGATTCTATTCGCCTTCCAACAAGCGCAGACGGTCGGGGGCTTAGGGCGTTTCCAGAATAAGTCGATACCACTTATCTGGTTCGGAAACGCGATAAATCAAGCACTTGGAACATCTGTTTTGATTCCATCAAAACAGGAAACGCTCTAGCTCCTGACCGGGTCTGCCGCCGCGAAATGCGCCATCTGGTCGGCGTGGGCTTTCTTGAACGAAGGGCGCTGCGTGATGCGCGACACATAGGACTCCGTCGCAGGGCGATCCCCGAACGAGCGAATTTTGGGGATGCGCAGAACGTCGGCCATCAGCAGGTCCGCGACGGTGAAGCGGTCGGCGGCCAACCATTCCTGCGCCTTCAGGACGCGCTCCATGTGGTTGAGGCGGCTTTCCATCCAGCCGGTGAGGCCGTTCTCCCTAGCGCCGGTTACTTCCAGGTACCACCAGGGAACCGTGACCATCTCGATCGAGTTGAGTGCGGCGACCGTCCATTGCAGGGTCCGGGCCTCTCCGGCCGGATCGCGCGGCATCAGCTTTTCGCTTTTGCGGGCGAGGTGCAGCAGGCTCGCTCCACTCTCGAAGATTTCGATGTCACCATCCGTCAGGAATGGGACCTGTCCGAACGGCTGACGGTCGAGATGGTTGGTCGCGCGGTCCTCGAACGGAACGGTGCGCACATCGTAGGCAAGCCCCGCTTCCTCCGCGGCCCACCGCAATCGCAGGTCGCGCACGAATCCGCGCGGCCCTTCGGGCACCCAGTCAAGTGTCCAGATGGTGAACTTCTCGGCCATGGTCACTCGCTCGCGACAATGTAATCGATGCAGAATGGAGTTCGCGCATGGCGAAAATCCGGCCCGCTGCCTTACATACGATTGGCCGGAGACCCGTCGCAACGTCCCGAAGCCGGCGAATGGCCTTTGCGCATCCGGCCGCACGGTTGGAAGCGCCGAAAGTCGCCGTAGGGTCTGCCGGCCCCAAGGCCACTGCTGCCTGCCAGACGGAAACGGCCGGACCCGAGGGTCCGGCCGCCGACGTCTCGCCTGCCTCAGCTCTTTCTTGGAAGCTGCGGCACCAGGCTGCGCTTGCCGCTTTCGCCCGACCTGCCGCGGGAGGTCGGCTTTGCGGGCTTGCCCTTGGCGGCCGGCTTCTTCGCCGCCTTCGCCGCGGGCTTGCGCCGCGCGGGCTGCGCTTCCGGCTCTTCCTTCTTCGGCCTCACCGGCAGATCGGCCGGCAACGGCTCCAGCCTCAGCGTCTGCTGGCCGTCCTCATCGTCCTCGACGCCGACGCGCACCGTGCCGCCCTTTTTCAGCTTGCCGAACAGAACCTCGTCGGCGAGCGGCTTCTTGATGTGCTCCTGGATCACGCGGGCGAGCGGTCGCGCGCCCATGCGCTCGTCATATCCCTTCTCGGCAAGCCAGGCGATCGCCTCCGGCGTCAGTTCGAAGGTCACGCCGCGCTCGGCCAGTTGCGCCTCGAGCTGCATGACGAATTTCTGCACCACCTGGTGGATGACCGGGACCGGCAGCGAGCCGAACGGGATGATGGCGTCGAGCCGGTTGCGGAACTCGGGCGAGAACAGCCTGTTGATCGCCTCCTGATCGTCGCCCTCCCGCTTCGACGAGCCGAAGCCGATCGCCGGCTTGGCAAGATCGGCCGCGCCTGCATTGGTCGTCATGATGAGGATGACGTTGCGGAACGAGATCTGCTTGCCGTTGTGGTCGGTCAGCTTGCCGTGGTCCATCACCTGCAACAGGATGTTGAACAGGTCCGGATGCGCCTTCTCGATCTCGTCGAGCAGAAGCACGCAATGCGGATGCTGGTCGACGCCGTCGGTCAGCAGCCCGCCCTGGTCGAAGCCGACATAGCCGGGCGGCGCGCCGATCAGGCGCGAGACCGTGTGGCGCTCCATATATTCCGACATGTCGAAGCGCAGGAGCTCGACGCCGAGCGAGGCGGCGAGCTGCTTGGCCACCTCCGTCTTGCCGACGCCGGTCGGGCCGGAGAACAGATAGGAGCCGATCGGCTTTTCCGGCTCGCGCAGGCCGGCCCGCGCCAGCTTGATCGCCGAGGCCAGCGCGGTGATCGCGGTATCCTGGCCGTAGACGACCCGCTTCAGCTCGGCCTCCAGATTGCCGAGCACCTTCTCGTCGTCGGCCGACACCGTCTTGGGCGGGATGCGCGCCATCGTGGCGATGGTCGCCTCGATCTCCCTTACCGAGATCGTCTTCTTGCGCCGGGATTGGGGCAGCAGCATCTGCGAGGCGCCGGTCTCGTCGATCACGTCGATCGCCTTGTCCGGCAGCTTGCGGTCGTTGATGTAGCGCGCCGACAGCTCCACCGCCGCCTTGATGGCGTCGTTGGTGTAGCGGACGTGGTGGAATTCCTCGAAATAGGGCTTGAGGCCCCGCATGATGGCGATCGCGTCGTCCACCGTCGGCTCGTTCACGTCGATCTTCTGGAAGCGACGCACCAGCGCCCGGTCCTTCTCGAAGAACTGACGGAACTCCTTGTAGGTGGTGGAACCGATGCAGCGGATCGTCCCCGACGACAACGCCGGCTTGAGCAGGTTCGAGGCGTCCATCGCCCCGCCCGACGTCGCGCCCGCGCCGATCACGGTGTGGATCTCGTCGATGAACAGCACCGCGCCGGGATATTCCTCCAGCTCCTTGACGACCTGCTTCAGCCGCTCCTCGAAATCGCCGCGATAGCGGGTGCCGGCCAGCAGCGTGCCCATGTCGAGCGCGAAGATGGTGGCATCGGCGAGCACCGCCGGCACCTGGCCGTCGACGATGCGCTTGGCCAGCCCCTCGGCGATCGCCGTCTTGCCGACGCCGGGGTCGCCGACATAGAGCGGATTGTTCTTGGAGCGGCGGCACAGCACCTGGATCGTGCGGTTGATTTCCGGCTCGCGGCCGATCAGCGGGTCGATGCGCCCGGCCCTGGCCTTCTTGTTCAGGTTGACGCAATAGGCGGTCAGCGCGTCCTGCTGCTTCTTCTTGCCGCCCTCCTCGGCCTCGCCGCCGGCCGGGTTCTGCGGCTCCTCCTCCGCGCCCCGCGGCGGCCGCGCCTCGGCCGACCCGGCGCGCTTGGCGATGCCGTGGCTGATGTAGTTGACCGCGTCGTAGCGGGTCATCTGCTGTTCCTGCAGGAAGAAGGCCGCATGGCTCTCGCGCTCGGCGAAGATGGCGACGAGCACGTTGGCGCCCGACACCTCCTCGCGGCCCGAGGACTGCACGTGGATCACCGCGCGCTGGATGACGCGCTGGAAGCCGGCGGTCGGCTTGGAGTCCTCGTCGTAGCCGGTGACGAGATTGTCGAGCTCGCTGTCGATGTAGTTGACCAGCGTGCCGCGCAGCTCGTCGAGATCGACATTGCAGGCGCGCATCACGGCGGACGCGTCCTGGTCGTCGATCAGCGCCAGCAGCAGGTGCTCGAGCGTGGCATATTCGTGATGCCGCTCGTTGGCGAATGTCAGCGCCTGGTGCAGCGCCCGTTCCAGGCCTTGGGAGAAAGCCGGCATCAGAACCTCACTTCTTCTCCATCACGCACTGCAGCGGGTGCTGGTGCTGACGGGCAAAATCCATGACCTGGGACACTTTGGTCTCGGCCACCTCGAACGTATAGACGCCGCATTCGCCGACGCCATGGTTGTGGACGTGCAGCATGATGCGGGTCGCGGCCTCGCGGTTCTTCTGGAAGAAACGCTCCAGCACATGCACCACGAACTCCATCGGGGTGTAGTCGTCGTTCAGCAGCAGCACACGGTAGAGGCTCGGCCTCTTCGTCTTCGGCTTGGTGCGCGTGATGACGGCGGTGCCGCGGCCGGTGCCGCCCGTCTCTCCGTCGCGCTCGCTCATCCTTGCCATGTGAAGGAGCATGGCGCCCTCGCCGCTATGTCTGCCATTTCCCTGAATGTCACACCCCGAAACAGGGGTCACATGTAGGGCTTCCGCATCGGATTTTAAGAGCTTCTTTTGCGCTGACAATATGGCGCGGCGCCAGACGCGGGAATTTGAGCGGCCTGACCCGGCGGCAGGCCGGAACGGCAAAAGGCCCGGCCGCGTTTTTCGCGGCCGGGCCTTCGGTGTTCGTCCATGCGCCGCGCGGGCGCCGGCCTTACTTCGCCTTGGCGACGAGCTCCTCGAACGGCTTGTAGGCGTCCTTGGCCATCTCGGCATAGATGTCGCCGAACTTGGCGGCCTGCGCCACGAAGCCTTCATAGGCCTGCTTGAGATAGTCGGCCTGCACCTCGAACGCCTTCTCCGGCGACTTGGCGGCGACCATCTTCTCCAGGGCGGCGCTGCCGCTCTCGAAGGCCTTCTTGGAATACTCGGTCGCTTCCACGGCGATCGTCTGCATGTTCTTCGACACGGCGGCGAAGCTCTTCAGGCCGTTGTCCATGGCCTCCTTGCCGTATTTGCTGGTCTGCTCGAAGCTCTGAAACATCTGGGCGTTCCTTTCCGCGTCGGTCGTCCCGTCCGGGGCGCCGCGCTATTGTGCGATGCACGCGATTTAGTGTGCGCTGCACAAAATGTCAAGCGGCTCGCCATCCATCCGAAAAAGCTTCGAATTTGCCGTAAATCGGCCCGAAATGGTGAACAGCCCGGTTACCATAAACTTCTTGGTAAGGTCGCGGCGGCTAGTTTGGGGGAAAATCCGGCAGCGTCGTCCTGCCGCCGTGCAATCGCAAAACGTGACGGGTGTGAAAGTGCATCAAGCGTCTTCGTGGTCCCGTGTCGGACGCAAGCCTCTCCTTTCCCTCCTCGCCGCCGTCGCGCTGGCCGTCTCGGCCGCCGGCACCGCCGCCGCCAATCCGAAATATGCCGGCATCGTGATCGACGCCAATACCGGCAAGACGCTTTACGCCGCGAGCGCGGACGCTGCCCGGTATCCGGCCTCGCTGACCAAGATGATGACGCTCTATCTGACCTTCGAGGCGCTCGCCAGCGGCAAGGTCAAGAAGAGCTCGCGCGTCGTCTTCTCCGCCAATGCGGCATCCGAGCCGCCCTCGAAGCTCGGCCTGCGCACCGGCGCCTCGATCAGCGTCGAGGAGGCGATCTACAGCCTCGTCACGCGCTCGGCCAACGACGTCGCCACCGCGCTCGGCGAGTTGCTCGGCGGCAGCGAGGCGAAGTTCGCCAAGATGATGACCGCCAAGGCGCGGGCGCTGGGCATGAGGAACACCGTCTTCCGCAACGCCCACGGCCTGCCCAACGCGGCCCAGCACACCACGGCGCGCGACATGGCCACGCTCGGCATCGCGCTGCGCGAGCATTTTCCGCAGTATTACGGCTACTTCTCCACCCGCTCGGTGGTCGTCGCCGGCAAGCGGCTCGGCAACCACAACCGGCTTCTCGGCCGCGTCAAGGGCGTCGACGGCATCAAGACCGGATATATCCGCGCCGCCGGCTTCAACCTCGTGACGTCGGTGCGCGAGGGCAACCGCAGCATCGTCGCCGTGGTGATGGGCGGCAAGACCTCCCGGTCGCGCGACGACCACATGGCCGACCTGATCCGCAGGTACCTGCCCCGCGCCTCGACGCGCGACGCCGGCCCGCTGGTGGCCGCCCGCCGCACCATCGAGCCGACCGCCGTCGTCACCGCCAATGCGGGGATCGTGCTGCCGACCTCGAACATTCCCACGCCGGACAGCCGGCCGACCGACAGCATCGCCGCCTATTCCGGCAACACCGTCTCGGCGCAGGCGCCCGCGGCCCAGGTCGCCAGCATGGCGCTCGCCACCCTGCCCCAGCCCACTTACGCGATCCGCCCCAAGGTCGGGATCGCCGCGGCGTCGCAGGCCGCCGCGGTCGAGATCGTCGAGGGCGAGGGCGATATCGATTATGAGGAAACCGCCTCGACCGCGATGTCGGGCTGGGTCATTCAGGTCGCCTCCGTCGGCAGCGAGCCCGAGGCGCAGGCGCTGCTCGCCCGCGTGCGCAGCCAGGCGGGGCCGGTGCTTGCCGGCGCCAAGCCGTTCACCGAGCCCTTCCGGAAGGGCGGCACGCTCTATGTCCGCGCGCGTTACGGCGGCTTCGCCTCCAAGAGCGAGGCATGGGACACCTGCACCGCGCTCAAGCGGAAGCAGATCGCCTGCTACGCCGTGCAGCAGTAGCAGCCGCACAGCGGCGAGCCGGAGGCGGGGGCCTCCTCTCCTGGGTTGTCTTGCGTCGAGGGAGTCAGTCTTGTTCGGACAGCAGAATGTCTTTGGCCTCGTTAATGCGGGCCGCAAGAAAGGTGGAGCCACCGATATCCGGGTGCAGACGCTGCATCAGGCGGCGGTGCGCCTTGCGGACATCCGCCGCGGAGGCACCCGGCTCAAGACCAAGGATCTTGTAGGCTTCCTCCTTGGACATGGCGCCCGCAGTTGGCGCGCCTCCCTCCCCGCCGTGCGCATCCGCCTGAGCGTGGTCGCGCCAGACGGGAAAACGGCCGTCAAGATAGGTCTCCAGGAGCTGTAGGCTCTCGCCGTCGCTGGCAAGCTCGCCGCGCAGCGCGAGCAGGTCCTCGAGCCCGAGGCCGGAAAGCTCGCGCCCCTCGAACCGGCCCGCCAGGATCAGCCCCTCCAGCCCGCCGGTGTCGTGGTCGAGCTCCATCTCCAGCGCCGCGGTGCGCACATGCGAGCGCCCGCCCGGCCGCGGTCGGGCCGCGCGCCGGCGCCGCATCGCCGTGTACCACCCGACCGCAAGCCCACCAAGAGTTGCGGCCGCGCCGCCCCGGCCCGCCAGCAGCAGCACAACGGCCGCGATCCCCAGCACGGCCGGCCCGGCCACCCGCAGCCCGTCCGCCAGATGCGCCGGATTAGCGCGGGTGAGCGCATAGGCAAGCAGCACGGCGACGAGCGCGGCGCCCGCCAGATAGAACATGAAGGTCATCCGCCCCTGCCCTTCATGTGCTCGATCATCAGCCGGTCTTCCGGCCGGCCGCGAGCCTCCAGCGCGGCAAGCCCTCCGGTGGCGAACACCGCGACCGCCGAGAGCAGCCTTGCGAGCCGGTCGGCCGCATTGCGGTCGAAGCGGAACCAGCCGCCCCGCGTCAGCCGTGCGATCTCCCGGAACGCCGTCTCGGCGGCGGGGTCGGCGCCTTCCTGGAAGATGAAGGCCGGCACGCCGCGCAGGCCGAGCTCGCCCGCCTTGGCGGCCAGCGCATCGACATTCTCCTCCATCGCGTCGCCGATATAGACCAGCGCTCCGATCCGGCTGTGCTGCGCCTGCTTCAGCGCATGCGACAGCACCTTGCCGATCTGGGTCTGGCCGCCGCGGCAGTCGATCTTCGTCATCAGCGTCTTGAGGGAAGCGGTGTCGGCGACGAAGCGTGAGGCGCGGCACTCGCCGAAGCCGCGGAAATAGACGAGCTGGACGTTGAGCCCTCCTGCCCGGCTCACGGCATCGAACATCTCGGCCTGCAGGCGGCAGGCGAGATCCCATGTCGGCTGCCGGCTCATCGTGGCGTCGAGCGCCAGGATCAGCCGGCCGCTCCCGCCGCCGGAGACCGGCGCGACCGTCCGCGCGCGCCGCAGGAAGGCCTCGACGTCGGCGCTGGAGGAGCGCGCCGGCTGCGGCGTCGCGGCTGAACCGGTGCGGACGGGTGGCTTGCTGGGTTTCATATCAGGAAAGATGTGCCGCCCCCGACCCGCTTGCAAGCCCACCTTCGTCGGCAGGGGCCTGTGGATGTTAACCTTAACGAATGGTTTCGATTGCCGGCGGCCGCGCCACGGGTCCAGTTTGACCTCCCAGCGCGCAGGAGCCACATGACACGCCTCGTCGCAGCCACGATTTCGCTTGTGTGGGCGGCAGCCTTTGCCGGCCTCTCGACCCTCTGCCTGTTCGCGGCCGACCGCGGCGCATCGGCCGCCGTCTCCGTGCTCGGCCTGCCGGCGGCGGTCGACCCGGCAGCCTGGGCCGGCCGGCCCGTCTTCGCCGGCCTCAGCCTCGGCGCCGCCATCGTCGCTTCGCTCTTCGCCACCGTGGCCCTGTCCAGCGCGCTCAACGGGCCCCGCCATCTGTCGCAGGACGGCTTCATCGCCGACATGGCCTTCGGCGGCGCGGCCGGCCTTCTGGCGCTGGCGGCCATATCGCTGCTCGCAAATGCCGGGAGCGCCGAGATCGGCGGGCTGGTGCTCGTCGCGCTCGCGCTTGCGGCTTCCTTCCGGGCGAGCCGCTGGGCGCTCAGGGCTCCCGCGTCCCCTGCCCCCGCGCCGGCCCGGCTAATGGCCGCCGAGGCGGCCGCCAACACCAATGTCGTCCCCTTTCCGCTGAAGCCGACGGGCACGGCCGGCAGGGCCCGCTGATGCGCTACATCCTGTTCTTCTGGGCGCTGCCGATGGGCCTGTTCTGGGGCTGGTTCGGCCTGTCCTACTACGACATGAATTTCGGCCTGCTCATCTTCAGCCGCCTGGTCCACGACTTCGCCTTCCAGTTCTATGGCGACATTCTGGGCATCGACCCGGCCGTCATCCCGCCGCTCGTTGCCAAGGCCTGCATGACCGACACGGCGCTGATCTTCGGCATCTACGGCTTCCGCCGCCGCCGCGATCTCGCCGCCTGGGCGCGGGACACGTGGCCGCGCTATTTCGGCGACAAGCCGCTGCCGAGCATCCTCAACCGGTCAAGCGCGCCCTGAAGGATGAAGGCGGCGGCGGCCGAATCAATCAGCCCCGCCCGCCTGCCCCGCGAAAAATCCATCTCGACCAGCGTCCGCTCCGCCGCCACCGTCGACAGCCGCTCGTCCCAAAACGCGAAGGGAAGCTCCGTCAGCCGCAGCATGTTGCGCACGAAGGCGCGGCTGGCTTGCGCGCGCGGCCCTTCCGAACCGTCCATGTTGACCGGCAGGCCGACGACGACGGCTCCGACGCCATCGGCCGCGAGGGCGTTGAGCAGCGCCTCGGCGTCGGCGGTGAACTTCCGGCGCGCGATCACCGGCCGCGTATGGGCGAAGGCAAGGCTCTTGTCGGAAACGGCGAGCCCGATCGTCCTGGTGCCGAGATCGAGCCCCGCCAGCGTCGCGCCGGCCGGCAGCAGGGTCGGGATATCTTCGATCGTGACGACCGGCACGGTGGCGCAACTCGCGTTTTGACAAGGCGTCCGGCCGTTCTATCCTTGCCGCGACGATATTGCGAGGAGGCGTGCGCCATGAAGATCACCTGGTACGGACATTCGGCATTCCGCATCGACAGCGGCAAGGCCGGCATCCTGATCGATCCGTTCCTGTCGGGTACGCCGTGGCGCCGGGGCGGCTGGGAAGGCCCGTCCGAGGGGATCACCCATGTCCTGCTCACCCACGGCCACAACGACCATGTCGGCGATGCGCTGGCGATCCTGAAGAAGACCGGCGCGCAGCTCGTCGCCAATTTCGAGATCTGCATGTGGCTGGTCGGACAGGGCGCCGACGGCGACCGCATCAATCCGGGCAATCTCGGCGGCACGGTCGATTGCGGCGGCTTCACCACCACCTTCGTGCAGGCGCTGCACTCGTCCTCCTTCGGCGCCGACGGCGGCACCAACACCTATCTCGGCAATCCCGGCGGGCTGGTGCTCCACTTCCCCGACGACAAGACCCTCTACCACATGGGCGATACCGACATTTTCTCCGACATGGCGCTGATCAACGAACTGCACGCGCCGCAGGTCGGCCTCGTGCCGATCGGCGACCGTTTCACGATGGGCGGCGCGGTCGCCGCGCTGGCCTGCCGGCGCTTCTTCAAGTTCGAGGCCGTGCTGCCTTGCCACTATGCGTCCTTCCCCATCATCGACCAGAATGCAGACAAGTTCGTCGAGGGGATGAAGGGATCGGGCACGAAGGTGCTGACGCCCGAGCCGGGGGGCTCCGTGACGGTGTGAGCCTCAGCCGATATCCGTGCGAAGGTTCATCGCCGTTCTCCGTTGCCATGACAATATGGGTCATTTGCCATGACAGGGTCACGGGGGCCTGCTTGGCGGTTGCGCGCAAACCGGCGCGAAGCTATAGCCCGGGCTTCGCCCCAATCCGGAGCCTGCCATGTCCGTCGACCTCGCCACCGTGAAGCGCGTCGCGCGCCTTGCCCGGATCGCCGTGGACGAGGAGGAGGCCGGGCGCATGGTGGGCGAGCTGAACGTCATCCTCGGCTTCGTCGCCCAGCTCGACGAGGTGAACGTCGCCGGCGTCGAGCCGATGACCTCGGTCATCCCGCTCGCGATGAAGAAGCGGCAGGATGTCGTCACCGACGGCGGCAAGGCGGCCGACATCGTCGCCAACGCGCCGGCAACGGAGGAGAATTTCTTCCTCGTGCCGAAGGTGGTGGAATAGCGGGATGGCCACGCCCGATCTGCCCCACCTGCCTGCTTCGCCGGCACCCTCCCCGGAATGGGGAGGGAAACCGGCGCCTTCTGCGGAGAAGGTGGCCGAAGGGCCGGGTGGGGTCCAGCCGATGACGAAGTGCCGCTTCCACGAAAAGACAGCCGACAGATGACCGATCTGACCCAGTTCACCATCGCCGAAGCCCGCGAGAAGCTCGCCGCGAAGGAATTCACCGCCGGCGAGCTGACCGACGCCTACCTGGCCGCGATCGACGCCGCCAACCCGCGCCTCAACGCCTATGTCGAGGTCACCCACGACAAGGCGCGCGAGATGGCGAAGGCGTCGGACGCCCGCATCGCCGCCGGCAAGGCCGGCGCGCTGGAAGGCATCCCGCTCGGCATCAAGGACCTGTTCGCCACCGAAGGCGTCCACACGCAGGCGGCCAGCCACGTGCTCGACCGCTTCAGGCCGTGCTACGAATCGACCGTGACGGCGAACCTGTGGGCGGCCGGCGCCGTAATGCTCGGCAAGCTCAACATGGACGAGTTCGCCATGGGCTCGTCCAACGAGACCTCCTATTACGGCCCCGTCGTCAATCCCTGGCGCGCGGCGGGCTCCAACAGGGACCTCGTGCCCGGCGGCTCTTCCGGCGGCTCGGCCGCCGCGGTCGCCGCATGGCTTGCCGCCGGCGCCACCGCCACCGACACCGGCGGCTCGATCCGCCAGCCTGCCGCCTTCACCGCCACGGTCGGCATCAAGCCGACCTACGGCCGCTGCTCGCGCTGGGGCGTCATCGCCTTCGCCTCCTCCCTCGATCAGGCAGGCCCGATCGCCCGCGACGTGCGCGACGCGGCGATCCTGCTGAAGGCGATGGCCTCGGTGGACGCGAAGGACACGACCTCCGTCGACATGCCGGTGCCGGACTACGAGGCCGCCCTCGGCCAGTCGCTGAAGGGCCTGAGGATCGGCATCCCCCGCGAATATCGCGTCGACGGCATGCCCGACGAGATCGAGGCGCTCTGGCAGCAGGGCATCGCCTGGATGAGGGACGCGGGCGCACAGATCGTCGACATCTCGCTGCCGCACACGAAATATGCCCTGCCCGCCTACTACATCGTGGCGCCGGCGGAAGCCTCGTCCAACCTCGCCCGCTATGACGGCGTGCGCTACGGCCTGCGCGTGCCGGGCAAGGACATCGTCGAGATGTACGAGAACAGCCGCGCCGCCGGCTTCGGCCGCGAGGTCAAGCGGCGCGTGATGATCGGCACCTACGTCCTGTCGGCCGGCTATTACGATGCCTACTACGTCAAGGCGCAGAAGGTGCGCACCCTCATCAAGAGGGACTTCGAGGAGGCTTTCGCCGCCGGCGTCGACGCCATCCTGACGCCGGCCACGCCGTCCGCCGCCTTCGGCATCGCCGACCAGGAGATGGCGGCAGATCCCGTGAAGATGTACCTCAACGACATCTTCACGGTGACGGTGAACATGGCCGGCCTGCCGGGCATCTCCGTTCCGGCGGGGCTGAACCCGCAGGGGCTGCCGCTCGGGCTCCAGCTGATCGGTCGGCCCTTCGACGAGGAAACGCTGTTCCGCGCCGGCGCGGCGATCGAGAAGGCTGCGGGCCGCTTCGCCCCGCCACGGTGGTGGTAAAAGCCGAATCCGGTATCATTCGCCGATGGGCGGAACGGACGGACATCGCGGCAAGCTTCTGCAGCGGCTGAAGGCACGCAGGGCCGCGCTCGCCCGGGCGACGCTGGATGGCGCGCAGGCGACCGTCGGAACGCCGGTCGAATGGCCCTCTCCACCTCGTGAGGAGCAGGACGCCGGACCGGCTGACGCAGCCCCGGCGGACCCCGATACGGGCATGCGGCGCATCGTCATCCGGGAGACCGAGGACGGCCTGGCGCTTCACCGCCCCGCGAGCCGGTCCTTTCCGATGATCCTGTTCCTGCTGGTCTGGCTTTCCTTCTGGGCAATGGGAGAGGCGTTCGCGTTGCGCGAGATCGTCCGGACGCCGCTGGTCGTGGTTGCCTTCCTGTTCGTCTGGCTCACCTTGTGGACGCTCGGCGGCCTCGTAGTGGCGGGCATCGTCCTGTGGCAGCTCTTCGGCAACGAGCGTCTGTTCATCGTTCGCGGGGCGGTCACGCGCGAGATCAATATCGGCCCCCTCAGGTTCCGGCGCGACTGGCTGCCGGGCGAGGCCGGCGATTTCGCGATCGTCAACAGCGGGACCCCCGGCAAGGACGCCATCGCCTTTCGCACCGGCGGGGCGACGCGCCGTTTCGGCACCGGGATCCACCGGACCGGGCTCGAGCAGGCACTGGCCGCCATCGCCCGGCACATGCCGCCGGCGGCGCGCGGTGCCGCCGCGCCCCGGCAGTGAGCGGGGCGATGTTCTATTATCTCGCCAAGATCTTCTGGCTGTTCGCAGACCCGGTGAATGCCCTCGCCATCCTGCTTTTTCTCGGCGTCGCCGCCCTTCTGGCCGGATGGCGCCGGCTGGGCACGGCGCTGGCCGCAGCCGCCCTTGCCCTTCTGTTGCTGGCGACCTGGACGACCTTCGGCGCGCTGCTGTTGCGTCCGCTCGAAGACCGCTTCGCCCGGCCTGACCCCGCCCCCGCCGAGGTGGCAGGCATCATCCTGCTCGGCGGCGGTTTCGAGGGCGCCGTCAACCTTGCGCGCGGCGGCTACGAGCTGAACGCATCGGGCGACCGCGTCGTCGAAACCGCGGTTCTCGCCCGTCGCTATCCGCAGGCGAGGATCGTGGTTTCCGGCGGCAATGGCAGCCTGCTCCTGGCCGGTGAAGGCGACGCCGACAGCGCGCCGCGCCTGCTCGCGGCGCTCGGCGTCGCGCCGGCCCGGCTCGTCCTGGAAAACCGCTCCC
>Ga0207868_1000415_pt1 | contig 47396 bp, 46 predicted proteins | sample Passage237B_FD_187370 | JGI IMG/M metagenome (GOLD analysis project Ga0207868, IMG submission 187370) | Cellulose adapted compost microbial communities from Newby Island Compost Facility, Milpitas, CA, USA - Passage2 37B (SPAdes) (version 3) ... | reverse complement strand
GGTGGCCGCCGTGGCGGCCGGCCGCGACGCGGCCGAGAGCATCCACCGGGCGATGATGGGGGAATGAATGGTGCCGTTGTCGCCAGGTCCGCCAGCCGTGGACAAACGACCGTCGCGTCACAGTTCCGAGACAAACTCCTCGGCGCTAAATCCGCACTTCTTGACGATCGCTTGGAGGGTCCCTTTCGGCAGGGATTTGTTGCCATGAACAGGAACGCTTATGGCCCGAACCGGCGGACCGTCGTGACGAAGGATGTGATGACTACCGCGAATGCGGTCGAGCTTGAAGCCGAGTTTGAGCAGTGCGCGCACGGCTTGGTGTCCGGATATTGTCGGGAGGCTCTTTGGAGCCATGGTCAGGCGGCGATTGTCAAATGATCAACTCTCGTCTCAACGTCATCTGGTATTTCCCAGCCCTCATCGCGATAGAATTCGAGTATTGCCTCAATCGCTTCGCGGGCATTGGCCATCGCCTCTTCGTATGTATCCCCGCAAGTCACGACCTCCGGCAGCGCCGGTACCAAGACCGTATACCCGCCGTCGGATTCCGGAAGCAAATGGATCGTGTAGCGTCGCTCGCTGATCATAGGTGGGACCTCTGGTTCCAAGATGTCATCGCATTCAACAATAATCGTTTGCCCTTAGATATCCAAGCCGAGAGCACGACACATGGCTGACATCCGCAGCGATTTCATCGGCATCAAATCCCCCAACCCGTTCTGGCTGGCCTCGGCGCCGCCGACCGACAAGGCCTACAATGTCGAGCGCGCCTACAAGGCCGGCTGGGGCGGCGTGGTGTGGAAGACGCTGGGCGAGGAAGGCCCGCCGATCGTCAACGTCAACGGGCCGCGCTACGGCGCGATCTGGGGCGCGGACCGGCGGCTGCTCGGCCTGAACAACATCGAGCTGATCACCGACCGCGCGCTTCAGGTCAACCTGCAGGAGATCAAGCAGGTCAAGAAGAACTGGCCGGACCGGGCGCTCGTCGTCTCGATCATGGTGCCGTGCGAAGAGGAAAGCTGGAAGGCGATCCTGCCGGCTGTCGAGGAGACCGAATGCGACGGCATCGAGCTGAATTTCGGCTGTCCGCACGGCATGAGCGAGCGCGGCATGGGCTCGGCCGTCGGCCAGGTGCCCGAATATATCGAGATGGTCACGCGCTGGTGCAAGCAGTATACGCGCATGCCCGTCATCGTGAAGCTGACGCCCAACATCACCGACATCCGCTATCCGGCGCGCGCCGCCCACAAGGGCGGGGCCGACGCCGTCTCGCTCATCAACACGATTTCGTCCATCACCTCGGTCGATCTCGACAGCTTCTCGCCGGAGCCGTCGATCGACGGCAAGGGCAGCCATGGCGGCTATTGCGGCCCGGCGGTGAAGCCGATCGCGCTCAACATGGTCGCCGAGATCGCGCGCGACCCGCAGACCGCCGGCCTGCCGATCTCGGGCATCGGCGGCGTCACCACCTGGCGCGACGCGGCCGAGTTCCTGGCGCTGGGGGCGGGCAACGTGCAGGTCTGCACGGCGGCCATGACCTATGGCTTCAAGGTGGTGCAGGAGATGATCTCCGGCCTCGAGAACTGGATGGACGAAAAGGGCCATCGCCGGCTGGAGGACATCATCGGCCGCGCCACGCCCAACGTCACCGACTGGCAGTATCTCAACCTGAACTACGTGGCCAAGGCGCATATCGACCAGGATCTGTGCATCAAATGCGGCCGGTGCCACATCGCCTGCGAGGACACCTCGCACCAGGCGATCACGGCGATGGTTGACGGCATGCGCCATTTCGAGGTGATCGAGGAGGAGTGCGTCGGCTGCAATCTGTGCGTCAATGTGTGTCCGGTGGACGGCTGCATCACGATGGAGCCGCTGGCCGCCGGCGTCATCGACCGCCGCACCGGGCAACCCGTCTCGCCGGTCTATGCCAACTGGACCATGCATCCCAACAACCCCGCCGCACGGCAGGCGGCGGAATAGTTCCTCCCCGGGCGGGCGGAGCCGCATCAGTCTCGCGTTGAACATGCGGCTCCGCCCGTGAGACCCCATCCGCAGCCACAGGCGCCTTCGGGTGGCGGCAGGGCGGTCGCGCACGCGGCCATGCTTTTGTTCGCGGCGCTGGTTTCGGGGTCCTACACGGTCGGCGCGCTCACGGTGCCGCATATCGGACCGGCCGCGGTCAACGCCTTGCGCTTCGTCTTCGCGGTGCCGCTGATGGGGGGCGCGGCCGCGCTCGTTCTGTCCGGCCGGGTGCCGCCGCCGCGGGCGCCGTGGCGCTTCGCGATCCTCGGCGCGCTGATGGCGGTGTTCTTCGTCACCATGTTCGTGGCGCTGAGGCTGACGGACCCGGTTTCGACCGGGGCGGTGTTCACGCTGCTGCCGGTGCTGGCGGCCGTCTTCGGCCTGCTGTTCCTCGGCGAGGTGCCGCGGCCGCTCGTCGTCGTCAGCCTCGCGTTCGCCGGCGCGGGCGCGGTCTGGGCGATCTTCCGCGGCGACCTCGACGCGCTTCTGTCCTTCGATGTCGGGGCGGGCGAGCTGCTGTTCTTCGTCGGCGTCGCCTGTCACGCCGCCTATGCGCCGCTGGTCAAGCGCTTCAACCGCGGCGAGCCGGTGATCGCCTTCACCTTCTGGACGCTGCTGGCGACGGGCGTCTGCATCGGGCTCTACGGCGCGCGCGAGATCGCGCAGACCGACTGGGCGGCGCTGCCCGGCCCGGTGTGGCTGGCCGTCGCCTATCTGTCGGTATTCACCACCGCCGGGTCCTTCTTCCTGCTGCAGTTCGCCGCGCTACGGCTGCCGGCGGCCAAGGTGCTCGCCTATAATTACCTGACGCCGGTCTTCGTCATCCTCTACGAGGGGCTGCTCGGCCATGGCTGGGCGAGCCCGGGCGTGCTGGCCGGCGCGCTGGCGACCGTCGCCGGGCTGGCGGTGATGGCGCTGGCGCCCGACCGCTGAAGCGGGCGGCGTCAGAACTTCACGCGGAAGCCGCCGGACACGCTGATGGCGCGCAGGGTCATGCCCGCGCCCTGCGGGTAGCTCGCGCCCTTCGCGCCGGTCGAGATCGCGTAGGTCGCGGTGTCGCCGACGGCGTGGAAGAACTGTTGGTAGTCGCCGCCGACGAACAGCCTCGTCCTGTCGTTCACCGCGTAGTCGATGCGCGCCGCGGCGGCGGCGAACGGGATGGCGCCGTAGGTTTCCTCGAACCGCAGGTCGCGCCGCCAATGGTGGTCGGTGTCGGTCGCGCGGATCGCGACGCCGCCGCGCGCCTGGCCGCTGAGCGTCCAGGGGCCGTGATGCGCCGCAAACGAGGCGCCGAGGAAGACGCCGGGATAGCGCTGCTGGAAGCTGATCACCCCGGCGCCGCCGGGAAAGCCCATCGTGTCCGCGCGGTAGCCCGTATCGCTGTAGACGGCCGTGCCGCCATAGGCGTTCCACCTGACATCGGTATATTTGATGCCCGCGTGCAGGTTGAGCGTGGCGGCCGGGCTCAGCGCGAGATCGCGCCCGAGCGCGATGTCGCCGGAGAAATAATGCGCGAGCCGGGTATCCGGATGCTGCGAGCGGTGCGTCCAGTCGCCGAAATCGTAGCTGACGAAATGGGGGCCGAACCAGTCGTAGTCCTCCATGTAGCTGCGGCCTGCGAACGCGAAGGTCGCGCCGGCCCTGAGCGTCCAGCCGCTGGCGAAATCCACCTCCACCTTGCCGTTGACGGTGGGCGCCTGCGATTCCCACAACAGGTGGCTGATGCGGTTGGGGCCGCTGTAGACGATCTCGTCGGCATTGATGAAGGCGTAGCCGATGCCGCCGCCGATGCGCACCGCATCGTCGGTCTCGAAGATCTGCTCGCCGGCGGCGGCCTACGGAACGCCGTGCAGCAGACCGAGGATCGCCATCGCCTGGAAATGTCGCTTCATCGCCCCTGTCCCCTTCCGGAGACCATGCCGCGTCATGGTAAACGAATGGCTAAGAATGTCCGCCCGTCCGGAACGGAGCGCGCGGGATCGCGCTCAGCCCTTCGGCCGCAAGCCTTCGAGATAGAGCGTTTCGAGGAAGCGGGCGGCATCCTCGAAACGTTTCTCGCCGCCCTTCTCGGGCCCGAGCACGGCGCGTACCTGGACGTCGAAATCGGCATAATGCTGGGTGGTGGCCCAGATCGAGAAGATCAGGTGGTAGGGGTCGGTGCGGGCGATCCTGCCTGCCTCCATCCAGGCCGCGACGACGGCGGCCCTGGCGTCGACCAGCGCCTTCAGCTCGCCCTCCAGCAGGGGCAGGATGCGCGGCGCGCCCTGCAGCATCTCGTTGGCGAAGAGGCGGCTCTCGCGCGGGTAGTCGCGCGCCATCTCCAGCTTGCGGCGGATATAGCTTCCCAGCTCGGTCATCGGGTCGCCGGCGTCGGACAGCTCGCGCAGCGGCTGCAGCCAGGTGTCCAGCAGGCGCTGGATCAACGTCTCGTGGATGGATTCCTTCGAGCGGAAGTAGTAGAGCAGGTTGGGCTTCGACATGCCGGCGGCCTCGGCGATCTGGTCGATCGTGGCGCCGCGGAAGCCGTGCATGGAAAACACGTCGAGCGCGGCTTCGAGGATGCGTTCGCGCTTTTCCGTCTGGATGCGCGTGCGGCGCTTCGCGGCGACGTTCACGTCCGGTTTCCCTTCATCTGTGGCCCAATGGACTGGACCAGCTATTCCCGGATGGTGGAACGCCGACGCTGGCCGGCATTTCCCCTACTATGCCCTTGACCACCCATGTGGCGATGCTAACGTTTGTCCAATCGGTCAAAAATCGGCCTATCACGGATAGGCCCGAAGAACCAAGCGTTGGCCGTCATAACGGGGAACACAATCGGGAAAGGCTTGGTCAATGTCGAATAGATCGAATGTGGCGCCGAACGACCTTCGCGCCTTCTGGATGCCGTTCACGGCAAACCGCCAGTTCAAGCAGGCGCCGCGCATGCTGGTCGCCGCCAAGGACATGCATTACACGACCGCCGACGGCCGCAAGGTCCTCGACGGCACGGCCGGCCTGTGGTGCGTGAACGCCGGCCATTGCCGGCCGAAGATCACCGAGGCGATCCAGCGCCAGGCGGCCGAGCTCGACTACGCGCCGGCCTTCCAGATGGGCCATCCGATCGTGTTCGAGCTGGCCAACCGGCTGGTCGACATCGCGCCGGAAGGCATGGACCATGTGTTCTTCACCAATTCCGGTTCCGAATCGGTCGACACCGCGCTGAAGATCGCGCTCGCCTACCAGCGGGTGAAGGGCGAGGGCAGCCGCACCCGGCTGATCGGCCGCGAGCGCGGCTATCACGGCGTCAATTTCGGCGGCATCTCGGTGGGCGGCATCGTGTCGAACCGCAAGATGTTCGGCACGCTGCTCACCGGCGTCGACCACATGCCGCACACCCACGTTCCCGGCAAGAACGCGTTCAGCCGCGGCGTGCCGGAGCATGGCGGCGACATCGCCGACGAGCTGGAGCGCATCGTCGCCTTGCATGACGCCTCGACGATCGCGGCCGTCATCGTCGAGCCGGTCGCGGGCTCGACCGGCGTGCTGATCCCGCCCAAGGGCTATCTGCAGCGGCTGCGCGACATCTGCACGAAGCACGGCATCCTCCTGATCTTCGACGAGGTCATCACCGGCTTCGGCCGTCTCGGCACGCCGTTCGCGGCCGATTATTTCGGCGTCGTCCCCGATATCATGACCACCGCCAAGGGCGTCACCAACGGCGTCATCCCGATGGGCGCGGTATTCGTGAGGAAGGAGATCCACGACGCCTTCATGACGGGGCCGGAACACCTGATCGAGTTCTTCCACGGCTATACCTATTCGGGCAATCCGATCGCCTCGGCCGCCGGCATCGCCACGCTCGACACCTACAAGGAGGAAGGGCTGCTGACGCGGGGCGAGGAGCTCGGCCCCTACTGGGAGGACGCGCTGCACTCGCTCAAGGGCGAGCCGCATGTGATCGACATCCGCAATATCGGGCTCGTCGGCGCCATCGAGCTGGAATCCATTCCCGGAGAGCCGACCAAGCGCGCCTTCTCCGCCTTCGTGAAGGCGTTCGAGCGGGGGCTCCTGATCCGCACCACCGGCGACATCATCGCGCTGTCGCCGCCGCTCATCATCTCCAAGGGCCAGATCGACGAGCTGATCGACCACGTGCGAGAAGTGATCCGCATGGTCGACTGACCGCAGACTGAGGAGTTTACCCACCATATGGCAGCCCCCGGCGAAAACCTCCGCATCAATGCCGACCGTCTCTGGGATTCGATCATGGAGATGGCGAAGATCGGGCCGGGGGTGGCCGGGGGCAACAACCGGCAGACGCTGACCGACGCCGACGGCGAGGGCCGGCACCTGTTTCGCCGGTGGTGCGAGGCCGCCGGCCTGACGATGGGCGTCGACAGGATGGGGACGATGTTCATGGCGCGTCCGGGCACCGACCCCGACGCGCTTCCCGTCTATGTCGGCAGCCATCTCGACACGCAGCCGACCGGCGGCAAATATGACGGCGTTCTGGGCGTGCTGTCGGGGCTGGAGCTGGTGCGCACGCTCAACGACCTCGACATCAGGACGAAGCATCCGATCGTCGTCGTCAACTGGGCGAACGAGGAGGGCGCGCGCTTCGCGCCCGCCATGCTGGCGTCCGGCGTGTTCGCCGGCGTGCATACGCTCGACTACGCCTATGGCCGCACCGACCTCGAGGGCAAGACCTATGGCGAGGAGCTGAAGCGCATCGGCTGGCAGGGCGAGGAGGAGGTGGGGCAGCGCAGGATGCATGCCTATTTCGAATACCATATCGAGCAGGGGCCGATCCTCGAGGCGCAGAACCGGCAGATCGGCGTCGTCACCCACTGCCAGGGCCTGTGGTGGCTCGAATTCACGCTGACCGGCAAGGAGGCGCATACCGGCTCGACGCCGATGGCCATGCGCGTCAATGCGGGGCTTGCCATGGCCCGCATCTTCGAGATGGTCCAGAAGGTGGCGATGGACAACCAGCCGGGCGCCGTCGGCGGCGTCGGCCAGGTGAAATTCTCGCCCAACTCGCGCAACGTGCTGCCGGGCAAGGTGGTCTTCACCGTCGACATCCGCACGCCCGACCAGGCCAAGCTCGACCGCATGCGCGCCGCGATCGAGCGCCAGGCGGCGGAGATCGCGGCCGAGCTCGGCGTCGGCTGCGCGGTGGAGCCGGTCGGCCATTTCGACCCCGTCACCTTCGATCCCGTGCTCGTGGGCCGCGTGCGCGCGGCGGCCGAGAAGCTCGGCTACAGCCATATGGACATCATCTCGGGCGCCGGCCACGACGCCTGCTGGGCGGCCAAGGTAGCCCCGGCGACGATGGTCATGTGCCCCTGCGTCGACGGGCTTTCGCACAACGAGGCCGAGGAGATCAGCAAGGACTGGGCATCGGCCGGCGCCGACGTGCTGTTCCATGCGGTGGTGGAGACGGCGGAGATCGTGCGGTGAGGCCTTCGTCCGCAGCGGGGCCAGCGGCGTCCGCTAGGACGAGGCCCCTGGAACGCTGAGCTGCCGTCATGGATGTCGAAGGCCTGCTGCAGAGCGTCATCCGGTTCTCGAACTTCATGACGTCGCGCCTGGTGGTTTCCGGCGTCGTCTTCTACGTCGCCTCGGGGTTCACCGAGATCGGCTCGCAGACGGAAGGGCTGCTGCCGGACGCGGACCTGCTCAACGAGGTCGTGCAGAACTACCAGAACATCTTCGACGTGCTCGGCGTCTCGGATTTCGCGCTGCTGCTGATCTTCTTCCTGTTCCTGACGACGATCCACCTGCTCTACATCGCCTTCCGCAGGGTCGGCGAATACATCCCGCCGGCCATCGTTCCGCTGTCGGGCTGGGCCGCGATCGATGACGTGACCTATTCGGCCTTCGACATCCTGCGCGAGGCGCGCGGCGAAGAACATACGGACGAGGAGAACCAGCGCCTCTACGAGTTCAAGAAGAAGCTGCGCGAGATTGAGCGCGCCGCCGAGACCGAATACGCCGCCGAGACGGAATCGGAAATCGCCGCCTACAGCATCGCCAAGGCGTTCGTCGTGTTCACCTGCCTGGCCTGGGCCTATGCGCTCGCCTTCGGCACCTACACCAACGACATGACGATCCTTGCCGCCATCCTCGGCATTTCGGTGCTGATCGCGCTCTACACGGCGTTCGCGATCTTCCGGGCGAACTACGAGCGCATCGGCAGCCTGCGCCGCGAGGTCATCCAGCAGTTCGTCGAGTTCGCCCGCATCTGGGCGCCGCAGGAATATCAGGAGCGGGTGGTGAAGGCCTGCGAGCCCTCGCGCGAGCTGAGGCCGGCCGAGTTCGCCGTCATCGTTCCCGTCTACGGCACGCTCGATGCGCTGATGGCCGATTTCAGGCGCGTGCGCGGGCGGCGGCGGCGGAAAAAGGCGTGATTGGAGTGGACGGAATGCCGCGCCGCCGTGGGCGCGGCGTCATTGCCGGTGTATGAACGAACGACAGATGGAACGGGGAACGCCATGAGCAAGGTCATCAAGAACGGAACCGTGGTCACCGCCGACCTGACCTACAAGGCGGACGTGAAGATCGACGGCGGCAGGATCGTCGAGATCGGCCAGAACCTCGACGGGGACGAGACGCTGGACGCGAGCGGCTGCTACGTCATGCCGGGCGGCATCGACCCGCACACGCATCTCGAAATGCCGTTCATGGGCACCTATTCGGCGGACGATTTCGAGAGCGGCACGCGCGCCGCGCTTTCGGGCGGCACGACGATGGTGGTCGACTTCTGCCTGCCGTCGCCCAACCAGTCGCTGCTCGAAGCGCTGACGATGTGGGATAACAAGACGTCGAAGGCGTCGTGCGACTACTCCTTCCACATGGCGATCACCTGGTGGGGCAAGCAGGTGTTCGACGAGATGCCGGACGTGGTGAAGCGCGGCATCACCTCCTTCAAGCACTTCATGGCCTACAAGGGCTCGCTGATGGTGAACGACGACGAGATGCTCGCCTCGTTCCAGCGCTGCGCGGAGATCGGCGCGCTGCCGCTGGTCCATGCCGAAAACGGCGACGTGGTGGCGGCGCTGTCGGAAAAGCTGCTGGCGCAAGGCAATGACGGGCCGGAGGGGCACGCCTATTCGCGGCCGCCCGAGGTCGAGGGCGAGGCGACCAACCGCGCCATCATGATCGCCGACATGGCCGGGGTTCCGCTCTACGTCGTGCATACCTCCTGCGAGCAGAGCCACGAGGCGATCCGCCGCGCGCGGCAGAAGGGCATGCGCGTCTATGGCGAGCCGCTGATCCAGCATCTCGTGCTCGATGAGAGCGAATATTTCAACAAGGACTGGGACCATGCGGCGCGGCGGGTGATGAGCCCGCCCTTCCGCAACAGGCAGCATCAGGATTCGCTGTGGGCCGGCCTGCAGGCGGGCTCGCTCCAGGTCGTGGCGACCGACCATTGCGCCTTCACCACGAAGCAGAAGCGCACCGGCGTCGGCGACTTCACGAAGATCCCCAACGGCACGGGCGGGCTGGAGGACCGGCTGCCGGTGCTGTGGACCTTCGGCGTCAACACCGGCCGGCTGACGATGAACGAGTTTGTCGCCGTCACCTCGACCAACATCGCCAAGATCCTCAACATGTATCCGAGGAAGGGCGCGATCCTCGAAGGGGCGGATGCCGACATCGTCGTGTGGGACCCCGGGCGGAAGAAGACGATTTCGGCCGGCGCCCAGCAGTCGGTCATCGACTACAACGTGTTCGAGGGGATCGAGGTGACCGGCGTGCCGCGCTTCGTGCTCACCCGCGGCGAGGTTGCCGTGACCGAGGCGAAGGTGGACGCCAGGCAGGGCCACGGCCAGTTCGTCGCGCGGCCGCCGCACATGGCGGTCAACCGCGCGCTGTCGACCTGGAAGGAGCTGGTGGCGCCGCGCAAGATCGAGCGCAGCGGCATCCCGGCGAGCGGCGTCTGATCCCTTGACGAGGCAGGCCGACCACCCACCTCGCAGCCAAGGGAACCGGATGAACGCGATCGCCAGCCCCGCCGAGCCAGCATCGGACACGCACGCCGCCGTCGTCAGGGCCGAGCATCTCGGCCTGACCTTCGAGACGGGCGACGGGCCCGTGCAGGCGCTGTCGGATGTCGACCTCACCGTCGGAAAGGGCGAGTTCGTCTCCTTCATCGGCCCGTCCGGCTGCGGCAAGACGACCTTCCTGCGCGTCATCGCCGATCTCGAGCGCCCGACGCAGGGCACCATCGCGGTCAACGGCATGAGCGCGGAGGAAGCGCGGCGGCGGCGCGCCTACGGCTATGTGTTCCAGGCCGCGGCGCTCTATCCGTGGCGGACGATCGAGAAGAACGTCGCGCTGCCGCTGGAGATCATGGGCTATACGAAGGCCGAGCAGGCGGAGCGGATCGCCCGCACGCTGGAGCTGGTCAACCTGACCGGCTTCGAGAAGAAGTTCCCGTGGCAGCTTTCGGGCGGCATGCAGCAGCGCGCCTCGATCGCGCGCGCGCTCGCCTTCGACGCCGACCTGCTTTTGATGGACGAGCCCTTCGGCGCGCTCGACGAGATCGTGCGCGACCACCTGAACGAGCAGCTTCTGGAGCTGTGGGCGCGCACCGACAAGACGATCTGCTTCGTCACGCACTCGATCCCCGAGGCGGTCTATCTGTCGACCCGGATCGTGGTGATGAGCCCGCGGCCGGGCCGCGTCACCGACGTGATCGAATCGACCCTGCCGAAGGAGCGCCCGCTTCACATCCGCGAGAGCCCGGAATTCCTGGCCATCGCGGCGCGCGTGCGCGACGGGCTCAGGGCAGGGCACAGCTATGAGGATTGAGGACGTGCCGCTCACCCCCACCCCTTACCCCTCCCCACAAGGGGGAAGGGAAGGCTGGGACGCCGATGCCCCCCTCCCCCTTGTGGGGAGGGGTAAGGGGTGGGGGTAGACGATGCCCACCGCGATTACCCAACAGGCAATTACGCGCGCCCGCAGGCTGCGGCGCACCATGACGGACGGCGAACGCCGGCTATGGTCAGAGTTGCGTCAATTCCGGCGATGGTATGGGATTCATGTCCGCAGGCAGGCGCCGATCGGCACCTATATCGCCGATTTCGTCGTTCACGACCACAAGCTCGTCGTCGAGGTCGACGGCGAGCGCCATCTCGATCCGGAACGGCAGATCCGGGATCGGGAACGTGACAATTGGCTGGCCGGCCAAGGCTACAAGGTGCTGCGTTTCAGCACCGGCGAACTGGCGGTGGCGTTTGAAGGCTGCGTCCAGGAAATCCTGTGGGCGCTGGGCTTGATGGAAGGCCGGAGCGCTCCGCCCAGTTTCGGCCTCTCCCCGGAGGGGAGAGGGGGCGCAGGTGTGGGCGCCGACAGGGCAGGCCGGCCATGACTGACCGCCTGCGCGACAAGATCCTGCCCGTCCTCACCATCCTCACGGGGATCGTGATCGCCTGGTACGCCTTCGCCGTGGTTCTCAACGGGCCGTTCCAGCGCGATCTCGACCGCAGGGCGGGCGAGGCGCCGGGCACGCTCGAATTCGTGCTGAAGACATGGGCGCAGCCGAAGCCGACCCTGCCGGCGCCGCATCAGGTCGTCGAGACCTTCGTCAAGACGACGTTCATGGTGAAGCCATGGACCCGGCGCAGCCTCGTCTACCATTCGTGGGTGACGCTTTCCTCGACCTTCGTCGGCTTCGCCTTCGGCGCCGTTCTCGGCATCCTGATCGCGGTCGGCATCGTCCATTTCGCCTCGCTCGACCGCAGCCTGATGCCGTGGATCATCACCTCGCAGACGATTCCCATCCTGGCGATCGCGCCGATGGTGGTGGTGGTGTTCGCTTCGATCGGCATCACCGGGCTGTTTCCCAAGGCGCTGATCTCGACCTACCTGTCGTTCTTCCCCGTCGCGGTGGGCATGGTGAAGGGCCTGCGCTCGCCCGAGACGATGCATCTCGACCTGATGCACACCTACAACGCGACCCGGGCGCAGACCTTCTGGAAGCTCAGGGTCCCGGCCTCGCTGCCCTTCCTGTTCGCCTCGATGAAGGTCGCCGTCGCCGCGAGCCTCGTCGGCGCGATCGTGGCCGAGCTGCCCACCGGCGCGGTGGCCGGCATCGGGGCCAAGCTGCTCTCGGGTTCCTATTACAGCCAGACCATCGACATCTGGGCCGCGCTCGTGGCCGGCTCGCTGGTGGCGATCGTGCTGGTGGCGCTGGTCGACATCGCCGGGCGCGTCACCATGCGCGCGATGGGCGGGAGGCCGGCATGACGCGCCGCGCCGCATGGCAGGTGGCCCTGAGCCTCGCGCTCGTCCTCGCCGGCGCGGGCTTCGAAGCCGTCCACGCGGCCGGCGGCCCGCGCCTCTGGCCGGCGCTGGGCCTGCTTTTCGCGGCAGGGCTGGCAGCGCTCGCGCTTGCGGGACGGCCGTGGCTCGAGGCGGTCGCGACGTTTGCCGGGGCCCATGCCGGCGCCTGGCTGCTGCTCGGCGCGGTGGTGGGGCACGAGGGGCAGGCGAGCACGGCCTTCTACCTCGCGCTGGCCGCCGCGTGGCTGCTCGCATGGCGCTGCGTGACGGCGCTTTCGGCGGTGAAGCCGCCCTCGCGACGGTGGGCCGTTGCGCTCAACCTCGTGGTGCCGGTCATCTTCGGGGCCTGGATCCTGATCCTGTGGGAGGCCATCGTGCGCGGCGCCGGCATTCCGTTCCTGCTGCTGCCGGCGCCGAGCGCGATCGGCGCGCGCATCGCGACCTCGCTGCCGATCCTTGCCGCCGACGTCAACCAGACCATCTTCCGCGCCGTCGTCGCCGGCTACCTGATCGGCTGCGGCGCCGGCTTCGCGCTGGCGGTCGCCGCCGACCGCTACCGGTTCCTGCGGCTCGGCCTGCTGCCGATCGGCAACGTGGCGGCGGCGCTGCCGATCATCGGCGTCGCGCCGATCATGGTCATGTGGTTCGGCTTCGACTGGCCGTCGAAGGCGGCGGTCGTCGTGGTGATGACCTTCTTCCCGATGCTGGTGAACACCGTCGCGGGGCTTCAGGCCGCCGGCCACATGGAGCGCGACCTGATGCGCACCTATGCCTCCGGCTACTGGGAAACGTTGTTCAAGCTGCGGCTGCCCGCGGCGATGCCGTTCATCTTCAACGCGCTGAAGATCAACTCCACGCTGGCGCTGATCGGCGCGATCGTGGCCGAGTTCTTCGGCACGCCGGTGGTCGGCATGGGCTTCCGCATCTCGACGGAGGTGGGACGCATGAACATCGACATGGTGTGGGCCGAGATCGCGGTTGCGGCGGTCGCGGGCTCGGTCTTCTATGGCGGCATCGCTCTCATCGAGCGGGCCGTGACGTTCTGGCATCCGTCATATCGAAAAAAGGGGACGGAACCGTAAACCGGAGGAGTACTCGCATGAAAAATTGGCTAAAAATTGCGGTGGCGGTCATCGTATTGCTGATCGCTGCGGCAGCTATCTATTATTATTACATGCGGCCGACTTCAGAGAAGCTGACGTTGCAGCTAAAATGGGTCGCGCAGGGCCAGTTCGCTGGCTATTTCGTGGCCAAGGACAAGGGCTTCTACGAGGAAGAGGGGCTCGACGTCGAGATCAAGAACGGCGGCCCCGACATCGCGCCGGAGCAGGTCATCGCCGGCGGCGGCGCGGACGTGATCGTCACCTGGATGGCGGCGGGCCTTGCGGCACGCGACAAGGGCGTGCCGCTCGTCAACATCGCGCAGCCCTATGCGAAGTCCGGCCTGCAGCTGATCTGCCCGAAGGACGGCCCGGTGCAGTCCGAGGCCGACTTCAAGGGTCACACGCTGGGGGTCTGGTTCTTCGGCAACGAATATCCGTTCTTCGCCTGGATGAACAAGATCGGGCTGTCGACGGATGGCGGCCCGGACGGCGTCACCGTGCTCAAGCAGAGCTTCGACGTGCAGCCGCTGATCCAGAAGCAGGCCGACTGCATCTCGGTGATGACCTACAACGAATACTGGCAGGCGATCGATGCCGGCTTCAAGCCGGAGGACCTGATCGTGTTCAACTACACCGAGATGGGCAATGACCTGCTCGAAGACGGGCTCTACGTGCTTGAGGACAAGCTCCAGGACCCGGCCTTCCAGGACAAGATGGTGCGCTTCGTGCGGGCCTCGATGAAGGGCTGGCAGTACGCGGTGGCCAATCCCGAGGAAGCGGCGGAGATGGTGATGGACAATGGCGGCGAGGACGAGAACCACCAGAAGCGCATGGTGGGCGAGGTCGCCAAGCTGATCGGCGACGGCCGGCTCGATCTCCAGACCTACGAGCGCACCGCCAAGGCCCTGCTCGACCAGAAGATCATCACCAAGGAGCCGGAGGGCGCCTATACGACGGCGATCACCGACAAGGCGCTGTGACCACAGCCATCGGGATGAAACCGGAAGGGGCGGGCGACCGCCCCTTTTCGTTGGCGGGAGGAAGCCGGCGGGATGGCAAGCAGCGGCTCGTGCGCGGCCTGCTTAACCCTTTCCTAACCATAATTACGCAACCTCTGCCGGAGTTTGGAGCCGGGAGGAACCGTAGGGGACGTGCAGAAGCCGCCTGTTTTCATCTGTCTGGCCATCGCTATCTTTTCCGGCGCGGCTTGCGCCGAAGAACGCCTGCCGGAAGCCTCCTACGACTGGAGCGGGCTCTATGCCGGCGGCTCGGTCGGATATGGCGGAGGGGTGACGACCAACAGCTGGACCAACCCGTCCTCTGAACCGGCCTGGTTTGCCGATGGGGATATCGGCTACAGCAGCTTCATGATAGGGGCCCATGCCGGCGTTCTGCATCAGCTGGACCGGTGGGCCATCGGCTTCGAAGCCGACTACAATCGGGTCGGTTTCAGGGGAAACGATCGTCAGGTGGCGGGGGTCCTCAACGGGCTTGAGATCGACCAGTTTGCGTCGGCGCGCGCGCGGGCTGGCTGGACCAGCGACCGGATGCTCGTCTATGCCACCGGCGGCGTTGCCTGGGGCGACATCAGAAAGACCGACACCACGCTGTTGAACCAGAGCGTGTCCGCCAATGTGCTCGGCTGGGCTGCGGGGGCGGGCGTCGAGCGCGCCGTCGGCGACAATTTCCGCATCCGGCTGGAATACCAGCACGTCGATCTGGGTGTCGCAGACGTGACGTTCGGGCAAGGGTGGGCAAGCTACAGGCATCGCGCGAACGGCATCACCTTCGATACGGTGCGGGCGGGCTTTAGCTACAGGTTCTGATCGCCGGAGGCTGCTACGCCGCGCGGCGGCATGCAGGATGCGCCGGCCGGATCGGTGCCGGCCAGTGAACGGTATCGGCGGTTCTCACGAATTCAGGTTGCGGCGGCTGGCCGCGCGAAACGCGCCCGGCGTGCCCCCGCTCATCCGGCGGAAGAAGCGGTTGAAGTAGGCCGGGTCCGAGAAGCCGAGGGAATAGGCGATATTCTGGACCGAGGCCGAGGAGAAGACGAGCTCGCGGCTCGCGGCCTCGAACAGTCGCGCCGCAAACAGCTCCTGCACGCTCAGGCCGGTGTGCAGGCGGGCGAGACGGTTGAGATGCGCGGCGGATATGCCGACATGCTCGGCGTAGAAACGCACGGGACGATGCTCGCGGAAATGCGCGCCGATCAGGGCCATGAGGCGCTCTATGCGGCGGATGTCGCGGTCGCCCGCGGCAGTCTCGACGGGCTTGCCGTTGCCGGCCGCGCGCGCCAGCGCGACGACGGCCGTGGTCATCAGCGCGCCGAGAAGTGCGGCCCGGCCGGCGGCCGGCCGCATCAGCTCATGCCTGACATTGGACAGCGCTTCGCCCAGGATGGCTGCTTCGGCAGTGTCCGGCGCCAGCGGCACCACGCGCGGCGCCGACGCGAATTCCGCGATCTGGCGGTCGCCCGCGACGATGGCCGAGAGGCGCTCCACAAGCGCCGTCACGACGATGCCATCGACGTCGCGCGCGAAGCGGAAGCCGTGCACGGCGCCCGGCGGGATGAAGAGCGCGCAGGGCGCCGAAAACGGCATCGCTTCGCCGCCGCCCAGCATCTCGCCGCCGCCGCTGGTGATGAGGAATATCTGGAAGAAGCTTTCGTGCCGATGCGCCGAAATCTCGAATTTGTGCAAGTGCGTCCGCTCGGGAAGGGTTTCCCAATGAACCCAGAAATCCGGCGTTTTCTCAATGTGTTCGCCGTAGAGCCGGTAGTTCGGAACGATGGGCCGTAGAGATTGCATGCGCGGATAGTGCAATCAAATGCCGGAATTGTCCATTGCCGGGACGGCGGCGCGGCTTCATGTCGGATGCACAGGCACGCACCGGGAGGAACGGTTTCATGCGCACTCAGGTCGTCGTCATCGGCTCGGGGCCGGCCGGCTTGCTGCTGGGTCAGCTTCTGACGAATGCCGGGATCGACAACATCGTCCTGGAACGGCGGTCGGCCGATTACGTGCTGTCGCGGGTGCGGGCCGGCGTGCTGGAGGAAGGCATGGTCGGCATGATCGACGAGGCCGGTGCCGGCGCACGCATGCATCGCGAGGGCCTGCCCCATGACGGGTTCGACCTCGCCTTCGACGGCGGCCACCACAGGATCGACCTTCACGATCTGTCCGGCGGCAAGCGGGTGATGGTCTACGGGCAGACCGAGGTGACGCACGACCTGATGGACAAGCGCGCGGCGACGGGCGGCCTGTCCGTCTACGAGGCGTCCGATGTCCAGCCGCATGATTTCGACGGCGACCGGCCCTATGTGACCTACGAGCAGGACGGCCGGAGCCACCGGATCGACTGCGATTTCATCGCGGGCTGCGACGGCTTCCACGGCGTGGCGCGCCGGTCGGTCCCAGACGCTGCGATCACCGCCTACGAGCGGGTCTACCCCTTCGGCTGGCTGGGCATTCTCGCCGACATCCCGCCGGTCAGCCACGAGCTCATCTATGCCAACCATCCGCGCGGATTCGCGCTGTGCTCGATGCGCTCGACGACGCGCAGCCGCTACTATGTCCAGTGCTCGCTGGAGGACAGGGTCGAGGACTGGTCCGACGACCGGTTCTGGGACGAGATCCGCCGCCGGCTGCCGGCCGACGTCGCCGAGCGGATGGTGACCGGCCCGTCCTTCGAGAAGTCGATCGCGCCCCTGCGCTCCTTCGTGGCCGAGCCGATGCGGTTCGGCCGCCTGTTCCTGGCCGGCGATGCCGCCCATATCGTGCCGCCGACCGGCGCCAAGGGGCTCAATCTCGCGGCAAGCGACGTCCGCTACCTGTTCGACGCGCTGCGCGACTACTATCTCGAAGGTTCGAGCGCGGGCGTGGACGCCTATTCCGGCCGGGCGCTGGCGCGGGTCTGGAAGGCCGAGCGGTTCTCGTGGTGGATGACCAACACGCTGCACCGCTTTCCCGACCAGGGCGCGTTCGGCCAGAAGATCCAGGAGGCCGAGCTCAACTATCTCGTCAGCTCGCGCGCAGCCTCGACCTCGCTCGCCGAGAACTATGTCGGGCTGCCTTACTGAGGCGCGGCGGCGCCAGGCCGGAGGAGAACGGACCCCATGAACGACAAGAACGAAGCGTCGGAGCGCTACAGGCAGGGGATGGCGACGCGCCGCAAGGTGCTGGGCGCGGCCCATGTCGATCGCGCGAATGCCGGCAAGTCGGCCTTCGACGCGCCGTTCCAGGAGCTCATCACCGAGGCAGCGTGGGGCCATGTGTGGTCGCGCGACACCATCACCGCGCGCGAGCGCTCGATGATGACGCTGGCACTGCTGGCCGGGCTCGGCAATTTCGAGGAACTGGCCCTGCATACCCGCGCGACGGCCAATACGGGCGCCAGCCGCGACGACATCATGGAAGCGATGCTGCATGTGGCGATCTATGCCGGCGTGCCGCGCGCCAACCACGCCATCAAGGTCATCAAGCAGGTATTCGCCGAAATGGACGGAGGCAAAGGGGCATGAGCCAGAGCACCATCCTTACCAACCGCCGGCCCGACACCGGGCCGTTCTTCCAGCGCGACCGCGAATGGCATCCCAAGGCGTTCACGCCGGGCTACAAGACGTCGGTCCTGCGCTCGCCGCAGAAGGCGCTTCTGTCGCTCGACAGCACGCTGTCGGAAAGCACCGGGCCGGTGTTCGGCCACAACATGCTGGGCGAGCTCGACAACGACCTGATCCACAATTACGCGCGGCCGGGCGAGAGCGCCATCGGCCCGCGCATCATCGTCTACGGCCGGGTGCTGGACGAATGGGGCCGGGGCGTTTCCGGCGCTCTGGTCGAGTTCTGGCAGGCCAATGCCGGCGGCCGCTACCGCCACAAGAAGGAAGGTTACCAGGCGGCGCTTGACCCGAATTTCGGCGGTTGCGGACGCACCATCACCGACGAGGACGGCGGCTACTATTTCCGCACCATCCAGCCCGGCCCCTATCCGTGGCCGAACGGGCCGAACGACTGGCGGCCGGCGCATATCCACTTCTCCATCTTCGGCAGCGGGTTCGCGCAGCGGCTGATCACGCAGATGTATTTCGAGGGCGACCCGATGATCCCGCTTTGCCCGATCGTGCGCACGATCGCGCATCCGGACGCGATTTCCGGGCTGACGGCGGCGCTCGACATGAACGCCACGCTGCCGATGGACAGCCGCGCCTACAAGTTCGACATCGTGCTGCGCGGACGGCGCCAGACCTTCTTCGAAAACAAGCGGGAGGGAAACTGACATGACCCAGTCGCTCAATCGCCTCAAGGAAACCGCCTCGCAGACGGCGGGCCCCTATGTCCATATCGGCCTGACGCCGAATTTCGCCGAGATCGGCGGCGTCTATCCCGCCGATCTCGGGACCGGCATGGTCAACGACAAGACACGGGGCGAGCGCATCACGATCACGGGGCGCGTTTACGACGGCGCCGACACGCCGCTGAAGGACTGCCTCATCGAGATCTGGCAGGCCGATGCCGACGGGCTCTACAACAGCCCCGTCGAGATGCGCGGCTCGGCCGACCCCAACTTCACCGGCTGGGGCCGCTGCCCGGCCGACCAGGACACCGGCGAGTTCCGCTTCGAAACGGTGAAGCCGGGGCGGGTGCCCTTCCCCGACGGCCGACTGATGGCGCCGCACGTGACCTTCTGGATCGTGGCGCGCGGCATCAATCTCGGCCTCAACACGCGGATGTATTTCGGCGACGAGGAGAAGGCGAACGCCGAAGATCCGGTGCTCGCCCGCGTCGAGCACAAGAACCGCATCCCGACCCTGATTGCGCCGCGGGACGGAAACACCTACAGGTTCGACATCCGCCTGCAGGGCGAGAAGGAAACCGTCTTCTTCGACATCTGAGGCGGCAGGGACGGTTCAACCGCCGGCCGTGGCGCTTTCTTCCGTCGCAGGAAGGTCCGCCGCGGCGGCCTCGTCTTCCGGAGCGCGCGTTCATTGCCGGTTTCGCCGTTCGACCATCCGCTCTTGTCCTCGCTGCTTGGCGACGGGGAGGTGGCGGCGTGCTTCTCGCTCGAGGCGGAGCTGGACGGCATGCTCGCCTTCGAGCGGGCGCTGGCGGAAGCTCAGGGCGAGGAAGGCGTGATCCCGCAGCAGGCCGCGGCCGCCATTTCGGTTGCCATCTCCGGCCTTGCGCCCGATCTGGACGCCCTGCGCGCAGGCATGGCGAAGGACGGCGTCGCCGTGCCCGAGCTCGTCCGCCAAATCCGCCGCGCATGCGGCCCCGAGCATGGCGGGCACGTCCATTTCGGCGCGACCAGCCAGGACGTCATCGACACCGGCCTCGCGCTGCGGCTGGCCCGCGTCTCGGATATCCTGTCGGCGCGCCTCGATGGCCTCGTCGCGCAGCTCGACGCCCTCAACGCGCGCGACGGCGAGGCCGGGGTGATGGCGCATACGCGCATGCAGGCCGCAATCCCGGTGCCGGCCTCGCGCAAGATCCGGAGCTGGCGCGACCCGCTTTTCCGCGAGCGCCAAAGGCTTGCCGAGATCGCCGGCGAGGTCCGCGTGCTGACGTTCGGCGGCGCGGCCGGGACGCTGGAGAAGCTCGGCGAGGCGGCGGGGCCGGTCACGCACCGGCTGGCGCAGGCGCTCGGCCTGCGCGCCCTGCCGCGGCCGCGCCACAGCGAACGTGACGGGATCGTCGCCTTCGCGTCCTGGCTCTCGCTGGTCGCCGGCAGCCTCGGCAAGCTCGGGCAGGACGTCGCGCTTGCCGCGCAGAGCGAGGTCGGCGAGATCAGGCTCGCCTCCGGCGGCGGCTCGTCGGCGATGCCGCACAAGGTCAATCCGGTCGATGCGGAGACGCTGGTCGCGCTTGCCCGCTTCAATGCCACGCTGCTGTCGGGCATGCACCAGTCGCTCGTCCACGAGAACGAGCGCTCGGGCGCGGCCTGGACGCTGGAATGGATGCTGCTGCCGCAGATGACGGTCGCGACGGGCGCCGCCACGCTGGCCGCCGCGCGTCTGCTCGACAAGATCGCCTTCGTCGCGCGGGGCGCGCGCGGGTGAAGCCGCGGACGATCGTCGCATTCTGCGGGCTGCTGACCGCCGGCTCGGCGATCTCGATCGACATCACCCTGCCGGCGATCCCGGCCATGGTGGCCGATCTCGACGCGCCCTATGCGGCCGTGCAGATGACCATCACCCTCTACATGTTCACCGCCGGGATAGGCCAGCTCGTCTGGGGCCCGGCCTCCGACCGCTTCGGGCGCAGGCCGGTGCTGGCGGTGGGGCTGGCGATCTTCCTTCTCGGCAGCGTGCTGGCGACGCTGGCGCCCACCGTCGACCTGCTGCTGGCCGGGCGGGCGATCCAGGGGGCGGGAGGCGCCGCCGCCATCGTGCTCGGCCGCACCATCCTGCGCGACCTGTTCACCGGCACCGAGCTGGCGCGCAACCTGGCGCTTGCCGCGGCGGTCTTCGCTGCGGGACCGATCTTGGCGCCCTTCGTCGGCGCGCTGATCGCCTCGCTGTTCGGATGGCGGGCGGTCTTCGCCTCGCTCGCGCTGGTCGGCGCGGCGGCCCTGCTGATGCTGCTGCGCCTGCCGGAAACCATTCCCGCGCGCGATCCGTCGGCGCTTGCGCCTTCGACCTACGGCCAGCGGCTGCGCCGCTTCTGGAGCGCGCCGCAATCGCGCTGGTTCCAACTCGTCGCCACGCTGGCCATGAGCGCGATGCTGCTCATCGTCACGGCGGCGCCGCGCATCTACGACGAGGCATTCGGGCTGACGGGGCTCGCCTTCGCGGCCTTCTTCGCCGTTCAGGGCTTCGGCATCGTCATCGGCCAGACGGCGAACCGGCGGCTGATCTCGTCGCTCGGGATCGTGCCGGCGATCGTGGTGGCCGGCTGCGTCCTGGTGACGGCGGCGGCGCTGATCCTGGCGACCGGGCTGACGGGCATCGCCAATGCGTGGATCATGACGGGGCTTCTGCTTCTTTATGCCACCAGCTATCTCGTCGTTTCGTCCAACTCGACGGCGCTGGTGCTCGACCCGCACGGCCGGATGGCGGGCTTCGCCGCCTCGATCTTCGGCGTCGGGATGCAGATCGGCGCGGCGCTGATCGTGTCGGCTATCGTGCCCCTGACCGGCAGCAGCATCACCGGCTTCGCGCTGGCGCTGCTGTCGATCTGCACCGTCTGCCTGCTGCTCGCGGTGCTGTGGCGGCCGCGGGCCGCCTGAACGTCAGCGCGCGTTCATGGTCAAGAGGTCGTAGCCCGCCACCTGCTCGCCGGCCTGGTTGAACACCGCGACATCCCAGCGGACCTCGCCATAGGCGTCGCTGCGGCCCGTCTTCTGCTTCGCCGTCAGCCGCACCCTGAGTGTGTCGCCGGGCGAGACCGGCTTGAGAAAGCGCAGATCGTCCAGCCCGTAATTGGCGAGCACCGGCCCCGGCGCGGGGTCGACGAACAGGCCGGCGGCGAAGGACAGGACCAGATAGCCATGGGCGACGCGGCCGGGGAAGAAGGGGTTCGCCTTCGCCGCCGCCTCGTCCATATGGGCGTAGAAGGTGTCGCCGGTGAAGGCCGCGAAATGCTCGATGTCGGCAAGCGTCACCTGCCGTTTCGCCGTCTCCAGCGTGTGGCCGATCTCGAGCTCGTCGAACCGCATGCGGAAAGGATGCGTCGCCCCCGCCAGCGCGGGCGCGCCCGGCGTCCATCTGCGGGTGATGCCGGTCATCAGCCGGGGGCTGGCCTGGACGGCGGTTCGCTGCATGTAGTGCAGCACGCCGCGGATGCCGCCGAGCTCCTCGCCGCCGCCGGCGCGCCCCGGCCCGCCATGCACCATATGGGGAAGCGGCGCGCCGTGGCCGGTCGCCGCCTTGCCGGCGTCGCGGTCGGCGAAATAGAGCCGGCCGTGATGGGCGCCGCAGGCGAGCACCGCGGCGCGCGCGACGGCCGGGTCGCCGGTGAAGACCGAGGCGACGAGCGAGCCCTTGCCGCGGTTGGTCAGCGCGAAGGCGTGGGCGAGGTCGCGATAGGCCATCACGGTCGAGACCGGGCCGAACGCCTCGACCTCGTGGACCGCGCGTGCGCCGTCGGGATCGTCGCAGGCAAACAGCATCGGCGGCACGAACGCGCCGGCCCGCGCATCCGCGCCGGCGACCGCGAAGGCTTCGGGATCGCCGAAGACGCGCCGCGCTTCCGCCCCGATCAGGCCGGCCTGCTCCAGCACGCTTGCCCTTTGCGCCTGGCTCGCCAGCGCGCCCATGCCGGTGGCCTCTTGGCGCGGGTCGCCGACGACGGTGGCGGCCAGCCGCTCCGCAATGGCTGCGATCGCGGCGTCGCGGTGGGGAAGCGGCACGATCACGCGGCGGATCGCGGTGCATTTCTGCCCGGCCTTGGCGGTCATCTCGCGATGCACCTCGCGCACGAACGCGTCGAACTCCGGCGTGCCGGGCGCGGCGTCCGGTCCCAGCACGGTCGCGTTGAGCGAATCCTGCTCGGCATGGAAGCGCACCGCGTTGCCGATCAGGCCGGGATTGGCGCGCAAGGTCGTGGCGGTCGCGGCCGAGCCGGTGAAGGCGACGACATCCTGGCCGCCGAGCCGGTCGAGGAGGTCGCCGACGCCGCCGGCGACGAACTGGACCGCGCCTTCGGGGAGAACGCCGCTCTCGACGATCATGCGGAAGGCGGCTTCGGCCAGCCATGCCGTCGCCGAGGCGGGCTTGACGATGGCCGGCACGCCGGCGAGCAGCGTCGGCGCCAGTTTCTCCAGCATGCCCCAGACCGGGAAGTTGAAGGCGTTGATGTGGACGGCGACCCCGTGCAGCGAGGTCGCGACATGCTGGCCCACAAAGGCGCCGTCGCGCGCCAGCGTCTCGAGCCCGCCGTCGAGGAAGACCACGTCGTCCGGCAGTTCGCGCCGGCCCTTGGAGGCGTAGACGAACAGGGTGCCGATGCCGCCGTCGATGTCGATCGCCGAATCGGCCCTGGTCGCGCCGGTGTCGTAGGACAGCTCGTAGAGCGTGTCGCGGCGCGCGTTCAGATATTGCGCCAGCGCCTTCAGCATGGCTGCGCGCCGGTGGAAGGTGAGCGCTCTCAGGGCCGGACCGCCGACGCTGCGCGCATGCTCCGCCATCGCCGCGACATCGAGGCCGGCCGCGCCGATCTCTGCGACCGGCTCGCCGGTGACGGCCGAACGCAGCAGGCTGGTTCGGCCGGACGGTCCGACCCAGCGGCCGGCGGCGTAGCTTTCAAGGGAAAGGACGGTCATGGTGTCGCTCCACATGGACGGCCGCGCGGCCCCTCGTCCGCCTGCCGGCATCTTTCCCCGCTGGCGTCGAGAAGGCGGCGGCCGCGACAGCGACGCCTCCCTCTCCCGGGCCGCAGCAGAGGCAAGAGCAAGGGCGGCGCCGACGGCGAAATGCGCATCAATCCGTCGCCCGATATTATTGACCGGCCAGTCGGTCTATGCAAGGCTCGCCGGTGGATGCCCGGCGGGAGGAGGAGCCATGGAAGCCGACGAGATCGCGCGCCGAAGCGCTGCAGCGATGTGGGCGCGCGACGATGCCTCGAAATGGCTGGGCGCCTCGCTCGACGCGGTGGGACCGGGCACGGCCGTGCTGTCGCTCACCGTGGCGAAGCACCACACCAACGGCCACGACATCTGCCATGGCGGCTTCATCTTCACCCTGGCGGATTCGGCCTTCGCGTTCGCCTGCAACAGCTACAACCGCGTCGCGGTCGCGCAGCACAACGTCATCACCTACGTCGCGCCGGGCCGGCTCGGCGACCGGCTGCGGGCGGAGTGCCGCGAAGTGACGCGCTTCGGGCGCTCAGGCATCTACGACGTGCGCGTCACCGACCAGGCGGGCAGGTTGATCGCCGAGTTCCGCGGCGTGTCGCGCGATATCGAGGGCAGGCATTTCGACGAGGCTGACGCCGGGTGAGGCGGCGCGGGAGGAGCGCATGAAGGACCTGACGCCGAGACGGCAGGATCTCGACCCGATCGAGATCGCGTCGCGCGACGAGATCGAGGCGCTGCAGCTCGTGCGGCTCAAATGGGCGCTCAAGCATGCCTACGACAACGTCCCGCATTACCGGGAAAGCTTCGATGCGGCCGGCGTCCATCCCTACGATCTGAAGGCGCTGTCGGACCTGTCGCGCTTTCCCTTCACCACCAAGGCGGATCTGCGCGCCACCTATCCGTTCGGCATGTTCGCGGTGCCGCGCGGGAAGGTGGCCCGCATCCATGCCTCGTCGGGCACGACCGGCAAGCCGACGGTGGTCGGCTACACGAAGAACGACATCGACGTGTGGGCCGAGTGCGTGGCGCGCTCCATGCGCGCGGCGGGCACGCGGGCGGGCGACGTCGTCCATGTCGCCTATGGCTACGGGCTGTTCACCGGCGGCCTCGGCGCGCATTACGGAGCCGAGCGGCTGGGCTGCACGGTGGTGCCCGTCTCGGGCGGCATGACGGCGCGGCAGGTGACGCTGATCGAGGATTTCGGCGCGACCACGATCATGGTCACCCCTTCCTACATGCTGGCGATCCTCGACGAGTATCGCGCGCAGGGGCGGGACCCGCGCGCAAGCCCGCTGCAGGTCGGCATCTTCGGGGCGGAGCCGTGGACGAACGCGATGCGCGCCGAGATCGAGAGCGCCTTCGACATGCACGCCGTCGACATCTACGGCCTGTCGGAGGTGATCGGGCCCGGCGTCGCCAGCGAGTGCGTCGAGACCAAGGACGGGCTGCATGTCTGGGAGGACCATTTCTATCCCGAGGTGATCGATCCGGAGACGGGCCGGGTGCTGCCCGGCGGGGAGCGCGGCGAGCTGGTCTTCACCTCGCTGACCAAGGAGGCGTTTCCCGTCATCCGCTACCGGACGCGGGACCTGACGCGGCTGCTGCCGGGCACGGCGCGGACGATGCGGCGGATGGAAAAGGTCACCGGCCGCTCCGACGACATGATGATCCTGCGCGGGGTCAACGTCTTCCCGACGCAGATCGAGGAGCAGGTGCTGGCCCTGCCGGGGCTCGCTCCGCATTTCCAGATCGAACTCGTGCGGGAGGGCCGGCTCGACGGCATGGTCGTCCATGCCGAAGCCGCGCCGGGGCAGGCGGCCGAGCACAGCCGCCGGCAGCTTGCGGACGCGCTCGGCAACCGCATCCGGCAGGCGATCGGCCTCGGCGTGGCGGTTGTGGTGTCCGAGCCGGGCGGGGTGGCGCGCAGCCAGGGCAAGGCCCAGCGCATCGTCGACAACCGGCCGAAGGCCTAGCCGCATTGGCCCGCAGCCGCGCGAAGGACTACGGGGAAAAGCGCGCCGCGCTGCTGCATCGCGCGGCGACCGCCTTTGCCCGCGACGGCTATGACCGCGCCTCGATGGCGGGGCTGGCGGCGGAGTGCGGCGTCTCCAAGGCGCTGCTCTACCATTACTATGCGTCGAAGGAAGCGCTGCTGGCGGATATCATCCGCGTTCACCTGGAAGGCCTGATCGGGGCGGTCGCTGCGGCCGACCGGCCGGACGCCGCGCCGGCGGTGCGGCTGCGGGGACTGGTCGGCGCCCTGCTCGACGCCTATCGCGACGCCGATGCCGAGCACCGGGTGCAGATCGAGGCGCTGCGGCTGCTGCCCGGGCCTGTGCAGGACGAATTGAAGCAGATCGAGCGGCGCCTCGTCGCCCCGTTCGCGGAGGCGATCCGCGCGCTCAACCCGGCCGCCTTCGGCGCGCGGCCGCTGCTCAAGCCGGTGACGATGGCGTTGTTCGGGATGCTGAACTGGCTCTATATGTGGTTCCGCGAGGACGGCCCGATCAGCCGCGACGATTATGCAGCGCTGGCGACCGACATGCTGGTCGCCGGGGTGAAGGGGCTGAAGGATGGCCTGGCGGCCCGACGGCCGCCCCCCTTCCTAACCGAAAAGCCCCGGCCACATGTCGACAGACCCTTCGTAGACCATCTTCAGAGCCACGTAGAGGATGATGATCAAGCCGACATAGGCGATCCAGCGATGCCTGTGGAGCAGCCGCGCCACGAAGGTGGCGGCGATGCCCATCAGCGCGACGGAAAGGACGAGGCCGATGACAAGCACCGTCAGGTGCTCGCGGGCGGCGCCGGCCACCGCCAGCACGTTGTCGAGCGACATCGAGACGTCGGCGATGATGATCTGGATGGCGGCCTGCCGCAGGGTCTTGCGCGGCGCGCCCTCGGCCACGCTGCCGGAGGCGTCGAGGTCCGAATCGGCCAGCGCCTCGTGGGCGGCGTGCTCCTCGTGGGCGGGCGTGCGCAACTCGCGCCACATCTTCCAGCACACCCACAGAAGCAGGATGCCGCCGGCGATCAGCAGGCCGGGGCCGAGCGCGAGGAGCTGCGTCGTCGTCAGCGCGAAGACGATGCGCAGGATGGTCGCGGCCGCGATGCCGATCAGGATCGCCCGGCTGCGCTGCTCCTTCTCCAGCCCCGCCGCGGCGAGGCCGATGACGACGGCGTTGTCGCCGGCCAGCACGAGGTCGATCGCCATGACCTGAAGAAGCGCGACAAAGCCGGCGGCCGTGAAGATTTCCATTCTGGAGCTCCGGGAATTGGATACGCGACGGGCCGCCGGCGGCTGGATGGCCGCCATGCGCAAGCGCACAGGTGGACATCGCGCGACGGTGTTTCAATGCCTGAATGGACCACCGCCGGCAATTGCGCAAGCATGTCGTTCAATGGCATTGCTTGGCGCATGGATGCCCGACGCGATCCCGCAACCGCAGCGCTGGAGGCCCTGGTCCAGCGGCTTCACGGCCCCGGCCGGCTGCGTGTGTGGTCGCTGGTGGTGACCATTTTCGGCGACATGATCGTTCCGCGCGGCGGAACGACCGGCCTTTCCACGCTGCGGGACATATGCGCGCGCCTCGGCATCGAGGACGGCGCGGTGCGCACGGCGATGTCGCGGCTGGCCGCGGAAGGCTGGGTGGAGCGGCGCCGGGCCGGCCGCAACTCCTTCTACCGGCTGGACGATCGCGGCCGGCATGCGTTCGGCCTCGCCACGCGGCGCATCTATGCGGCGGAACCGCCGGTCTGGAACGGCGACTGGACCGTGGCGATGGCGCCGCCCGACACGCGCGCGCTGGCGGCGGCAGACGCCGCGACCCTCGGCTTCGTGCGCGTCGCGCCCGGCGTCTACCTGCGCCCCGAGACGGAGGGCGCGCCGCCGGTCGGCGACGGGTTTTCCGGCATGCTGCTGGTGCACGGGTCGAGCGCCGAGCACCCCGAGCGCATCCTGTCGCTATGGCCGGCGAGCGGCACCGCGGACTCCTACCGGGCCTTCATCGCCGCCTACGGCCCGCTGGCGGCGGCGCTCCGGCAGCAGGCGCCGCAGGGTCTCGACGCGGTGGCGGCGCGCGTGCTGCTCATCCATGCCTGGCGGCGCATCGTGCTGCGCGACCCCGGCCTGCCTGCCGCGCTGCTTCCGGCGGACTGGCCGGGGCAGCGGGCGCGCGCGCTGGCCGCGGACATCTACCACACGCTCGTCCCGGCCAGCGAAGCCTGGCTCGACGGGGCGGGCTTGCCGGCCCAGGTCGACCCGGCCGCTTTCGCGCATCGCTTCCGTCCCGGCGGCCCGTCGGGCGCGTAGGGGCGCACGCCGCACGCCGGGTCGATATGTTACGAAACATTGCGAAACAGTGCGATTTTTGTTACATGTCGGATGCGCGCGCTGGCGAGCGCGGAGGAGACGCGATGTACAGTCAGGGCCTGATCGGTGCGCAGACGGAGACGCGCGAGGACGCCGCCTTTCTCGCGAGCTTCCAGGCGCGGATCGACGCCGAGGAGAAGATCGAGCCGAACGATCCGATGCCGGAAGGCTATCGCCGCACGCTGATCCGCCAGATCGGCCAGCATGCGCATTCGGAAATCGTCGGCATGCTGCCCGAGGGCAACTGGATCACCCGCGCGCCGTCCCTGCGCCGCAAGGCTGCGCTGCTGGCCAAGGTGCAGGACGAGGGCGGCCACGGGCTCTACCTCTATGCGGCCGCGGAGACGCTGGGCGTGTCGCGCGAGCAGATGACGGAGGAGCTTCTGTCCGGCAAGGCGAAGTATTCGTCGATCTTCAACTATCCGACGCTCACCTGGGCCGACATCGGCGCGATCGGCTGGCTGGTCGACGGCGCGGCGATCATGAACCAGATCCCGCTCTGCCGCTGCTCCTACGGCCCCTATGCGCGGGCGATGATCCGCGTGTGCAAGGAGGAGAGCTTCCACCAGCGGCAGGGCTACGAGATCATGCTGACGCTCGCGCGGGGCACGAGCGAGCAGCGCGAGATGGCGCAGGACGCGCTGAACCGCTGGTGGTGGCCGTCGCTGATGATGTTCGGGCCGCCCGATTCCGACAGCCAGCACGGTGACCGGTCGATGGCCTGGAAGATCAAGCGCTTCAGCAATGACGAGCTGCGCCAGCAGTTCGTCGACGCGACCGTGCCGCAGGGCGAGTATCTCGGCCTGACCTTCCCCGATCCCGAGCTGACATGGAACGAGGCGCGCGGCCATTACGATTTCGGGCCGATCGACTGGGACGAGTTCTGGCGGGTGGTCAAGGGCGGCGGCCCGATGAACCGCGAGCGGCTGGAGGCAAGACGCAAGGCGTGGGAGGAGGGCGCGTGGGTGCGCGAAGCCGCCCTCGCGCATGCGCAGAAGCGCAAGGCACGCCGCGAGGCGGCGCGGATTGCGGCGGAGTAGGCGCGATGGCGAACAACGAGATCCCCCTGTGGGAGGTGTTCATCCGCCCGCGCAACGGGCTGGCCCACCGCCATTGCGGCTCGGTGCATGCGGCCGACGAGGTGATGGCGCTGCAGGCCGCCCGCGACGTCTATACGCGCCGCGGCGAGGGCACGTCGATCTGGGTGGTGCCGTCGGCGGCCATCGTGGCGTCCGACCCCGACCGGAAGGCGGAGAATTTCGAGCCCGCCGCCTCCAAGGTCTACCGCCATCCGACCTTCTACGAGGTCCCGGACGAGGTGGGGCATATGTGATGCCCGTGCCGCTCGATCGCGATACGCTTCTCATTTTCCTGCTCAGGCTGGCGGACGACCATCTGGTGCTCGGCCACCGGCTGTCGGAATGGTGCGGCCATGCGCCGATGCTGGAAGAGGACCTTGCGATGCCCAACATCGCGCTCGACCTGATCGGCCAGGCGCGCGCGCTCTATGACTATGCGGCCGCGGTCGAGGGCAGGGGGCGCGGCGAGGACGATTTCGCGTATCTGCGGCACGAGCGCGCCTATCTGAACTGCCTGATGGTCGAGCGGCCGAACGGCGACTTCGCCCATACCATGCTGCGGCAGTTCTGGTTCGCCGCCTTCATGCATCCATGGTGGCAGAAGATCGAGAAAGGCAGCGACGCCACGCTGGCGGCCATCGCGGCGAAGGCGGCCAAGGAGGCCGCCTACCACATCCGCCATGCCGGCGAGTGGGTCGTCCGGCTGGGCGACGGCACGCAGGAAAGCGCGCGGCGCATGGCCGCTGCCGCCGACGTGCTGGCGCCCTATCTCGACGAGCTGTTCGAGGGCGACGAGGTGACCGGAGCGGTCGCGGCGGCGGGCGTCGCCCCCGAACCGGCCTCGATCCGCCCGGCTTTCGACCGCACCGTGGCGCAGGTGTTCGCCGAGGCGATGCTCGATCCGCCGGGCGCGGCCTGGGCGCAAAGCGGCGGCCGCAAGGGCCGGCACACCGAGGCGATGGGCTACCTGCTCGCCGACCTGCAATACATGCAGCGGGCCTATCCGGGGGCGACGTGGTGAGCGCGCCGGCTCCGGCGCCGCGGGCGGCGGCCTCCTCCCCGCCTGCGGGAAGCGTCCGGCAGGGCGACGAAGGGCCGTCGCAACGCCGCGCCTACCGCGTCGCCGCCTCCATTCCCGACCCGGAAATCCCCTGCGTCACGATCGCCGATCTCGGCATCCTGCGCTCAGTGGACATCGAGGACGGCGTCGCGGTCGTGAAGGTGACGCCCACCTATTCGGGCTGCCCGGCGGCGCTGGCGATCGAGCTGGCGGTGGAGGCCGCGTTGCGCGAGGCCGGGTTCGAGGCGCGCGTGGAGCGGGTTCTGTCGCCGCCATGGACGACCGACTGGATCACCAGCGTGGGCCGCGCCCGGCTCGCCGCCTACGGCATCGCGCCGCCGCGCAAGGCATCGAACTCGATCCGGGCGCTGTTCGGCGAGGAGATCGTGGCATGCCCGCGCTGCGGCTCGCAGGAAACCGAAAGGCTCTCCGAATTCGGCTCGACGCCATGCAAGGCGCTGTGGCGCTGCACGGCCTGCCACGAACCCTTCGATTATTTCAAGTGCATCTGAAAATCGGCATGCGAACGCCACACAGCCGGACATCCGGCACGACCTCCCGCGCTTCCCGCTTCCACGAGTTGAGGGTCGCCGCCATCGCCCGGCAGACGCCGGACGCGGTAGCGGTTTCGTTCGAGCTGCCGGAGGCCCTGCGCGAGACGTTCGCGTTCCGGCCCGGCCAGTACCTGACGCTTGCCGCCCGCATCGACGGCCGCGAGATGCGTCGCTCCTACTCGATCTGCTCGAGCCCCGGCGAGCCCCTGCTCACCGTCGGCGTCAAGAAGGTGGCGGACGGCCGTTTCTCGCGCTTCGTCAACGAGAGGCTCGGTGTCGGCGACATTTTGCGCGTGATGCCGCCGCAAGGCCGCTTCACCGCGCTTGCCGGGCCGCGCCACGATTACGTATTGATCGCGGCCGGCTCCGGCATCACGCCGATGCTGTCGATCGCGCGCACGGTGCTGTCGCACGAGCCGGAAAGCACGGTCACGCTGGTTTACGGCAACCGCTCGGCCGATACGATCATGTTCCGCGAGGCGCTCGCCGACCTCAAGGACCGCCATCTCGCCCGCTTCAGCCTCGTCCACGTGCTGTCGCGCGAGGCGCAGGCCATCGACCTCCTGCACGGCCGCATCACGGGCACGCGCATCGCCGAGCTGGCGCGGCGGGGCCTGATCGACACCGCCGGCGCGGACGGCGTGTTCCTGTGCGGGCCGGGCGCGATGATCGACGACGTGTCGTCCGCGCTGCGCGGTCTCGGCGTTGCGGCAGACCGCATCCGCTTCGAGCGTTTCACGCCGGCCGACGATGCGCCAGCGCCGCGCGCGCCCTCGCAGGCGGCGCGCGAGGCGGCGGCAAAGGGCGCTTTTGTCGAGGTCGTGCTCGACGGCATGCGCCGGGGCTTCCCGATGACGGAGCCGGCGCGGACCGTGCTCGACGCGGCGCATGCGGCCGGCATCGAGCTGCCCTATTCGTGCGCCGGCGGCATGTGCTGCACCTGCCGCTGCCGCGTGGTCGAGGGCGGGTCCGAGATGGCGGTCAACTATTCGCTGCAGCCGTGGGAGATCGAAGCCGGCTTCACGCTCGCCTGCCAGACGCGGCCGACCGGCGCGCGGCTGGTGCTCGACTTCGACGCCGTGTGAAGGGCAGGCTTGCCGCCCGCCCGCCGCGCCCTATCTGCCCGCACATGGACGACGAATACGGAAGCATCGCATTTGGCATCGCCATCGGCATCGGCGTCGGCGCGGTGATCGGCACGGCCATCGACGACGTGCCGCTGGGCATCGGGATCGGCATCGCGATCGGCGCCGGGCTGGGCGGCGCGCTCGGAAGCTGGCGCCGGAAGCGGTGAGCCCCGGCGCGGCCCGGCGCTTCTGCACGCTCTTCGGGGACGGCGGGATGGGAGGGCTGCGGGAAGGCTCAGGGCGCAGGCCGACGCTGCGCCACCGCGAGCGCCCAGTCCGCCAGGTCGGACATGACGGCCTGACGATTCGTCTCGTTCAGGGTTTCGTGCCGGGTTTCGGGATAAACCGTTGAAACCAGATTCGAAAACCCCATTCGCCTCATGCGGTACGCCAGCTTTTCCACCGCCCTGCCGCCATCGGTTGCGGGGTCCCGTTCCCCGCCGACAAGATTGAGGGCCAGGTCCCTGCGCACGGAGCCGAAATTGCGGTCGGCTGCGCCGCGGCGGATCAGCCGGAAAATGTCCTGCCACAGGGCAACCGAAGCGTCCCAGCCGCAAAGCGGGTCGGCGATATAGCGGTCGACCTCGACCGGGTCGCGCGACAGCCAGTCGAATGCGGTGCGGCGGTCCGGAAATGCCCTGGCCCATGCCTGGAAGGTGAGCTTCGGCAGGAGGCGCGAGGGCACGTCGGAGCCGAGCCTGAAACGCTCCCAGGTGAGGATGGCGCGCGCCGCACGGGCCGCGATGCCGGCCTCGACATTGGCGTTCCAGATCGCCGCGCCGGCCAGCCGCGGCGAACGGTCGAGCACCAGATTGAGCGCGATCAGCCCCCCCATCGAATGGCCGAAGACGATCACGGGCAGGCCGGGATGGCGCGTCGCGATCAGGTCGTGGACGGCGCCGGCGTCCGCCAGCACCTTGCGCCAGCCGTTATGCCGGCCGAAGCTGCGCGGCGGCGCGTCCGGCGCCGTCGTCCCGCCGTGGCCGCGATGGTCGTGCGCGTAGACATGAAAGCCGCGGCTTGCCAGAAAGGCTGCGAGGCGGGCGTAGCGGGCGGCATGCTCGGCCAGGCCGTGATTGATCTGGACGACGCCGCACGCATTCCCGCGCGCCGGATGGCCGAGCAGATGGAGCACGGCGCCGGTCGGCGAAACGAGCTGGCCGGCGACGGGGAAGCCGGCGGGGATGCGGGCCGCCAAGGCGGGGTCAGCGCAGCCGGCAGGGGGTCGCCGTCGCCGTGCATTCCCACATGTTCAGCCCGATCGACGAGGTGTAGCGCCGGCACGAGACGTTGCGGTTCGTCGCGTTGCTCCAGTTGGAATAGCGCAGCGTGTAGCCGGAGGTGGCTTCCGCCGCCCAGACGACGATCGCGCGCGCCGAAACGGTGTCGCGGATGGGGCCGCGCGTCGTCGCCGAGACGACCGCCTGGACGCACACCCTGGCCGGCTCGGCGGCGGCAAGGGCGGTGCCGGCTCCGCCGCACAGGGCAAGAAGAAGGATGACAAACAGCGTTTTCATCTCGGGGCCTCGTCTCACTGCGTCGGGATTGAGGATAGCGGGCGGCCGTGACGCGGTCCACAACCACGACGGGGCGGGGCGCGTTAACCTCGGCCTAAGCGGGCCGGGCTATGCGTGATGCGTCGCCAAACGGGCCGGGAAGGAATGCGCATGAGCCTCGCGGGTATCGGGGAGCGGATCTCCGGCGTCGCGCGCGGCGGGCCGGCCGCCAGCGTCGCGTTCGTGGTGGCCGCCTTCGCCTTCGTGCTTCTCGACGCCGTCGACGGCAAGCCGGTCCACACCGACACCGACGATCTCGTGCGCCTGCTGCAGATCCGCGACCTGATCGCCGACCGGGCCTATTTCGACCTGACGCTGCCGTTCATCTCGATGCCCGAGCCCTATGTGTCGCACTACTCCCGCGTGGTCGACCTGCCTTATTTCCTCATCGGCTCGCTGCTGGTGCCGCTGATCGGCATGGATGCCGCACTCGCGGTCGTCTCGTGGGTGGTGCCGCTTCTGCTGCTCGCCGCCTTCTCGGCACTTGCGCTTTATGCGCTGCGGCGTGTGGCCGGCGGGCGGTTCGGTCCGTTCGAGGCGCTGGTCACGGCGCTGACCATGGCGCTTGCGATCCTGGAATTCACGCCCGGCCGCGTCGACCATCACAATCTCCAGCTCGTCCTGATGATGGCGATGCTGGTCGGCCTCGTCGGACCCGCCAGGTGCGGCGGCGCCGGCCTCGGCGTCGCGGTCGCGCTCTCGACCGCCATCGGGCTCGAATGCCTGCCTTTCGCGCTTGCCGGGCTGGCGGCGCTGGCGCTGGCCGCCATAACCGGCGAGGCCGAGGACCGCCTGAGAATGCAGGCGGCCGGCCTTGCGCTCGCGGTGGCATCGGTGCCTGCGGCGATCCTGGGCTACGGCCCGGCGATCGTGCTGGCGGGCGATTGCGATACCGTTTCGCTGCCCTGGCTGGCCGCGCTCGTCGGCGGCGGATTGCTGCTGCTTGCCGCGCCGCTGTGCTGGCGCGCCTCCCCGTTTTCGGGCGACACGGCTGCGGCGAAGGTTGCGCGCCTGGCGAGCCTGGCGCTGCCGGGCGCGGCGCTCGCCGCGGCCATCGCGCTGGCATTTCCCGACTGCGCGCGCGGCGACTATTACGGCGTCGTCGATCCGCTTTCGCGGCGGCTGTGGCTGGATACGCTGCCGCAGGAGCGGAGCATCCTCTACCATTTCGCGGACGGCCGCTATCCGCTCGCCATTCTCTGCGCGTTCTGGGGTTTCCTGGTCGCGGCGACGGCGCCCGCGGCCTGGCGCGGCTGGCAGGCCGGCCGGCGGGAGCTGGGGATGGTCTGGCTGGTCGCGCTGTCCGGGTTCGTCGCCTATCTCGCCATCGAGCGCACCGTGCGCAACGATTCGGCACTGGCGGCCATGCTGGTTCCGGCGACGATCATGCTGCTCAGGGGAGAGCGGCCCTTCGGCCTTGCGCGCGCGGTCTCGCGCCGCTGGCTCCTCGGCGCGCTCGCGGTCCCGGCGGCGCTCACGCTTGCAACCTATCTGGCGGTGCCGAAGACGACCCCCGTCTTCACGGTTCTGGACCAGCTTCATCTCGACCATTGCATCAGTGCCGATGCCGACGTGCTGAACGATATCGCGCCGTCGCGCATCATGGCGCCGCTGGGCACGGCCGCGAAGATCCTCGAACACTACCGGCAGCACAGCGTGGCGGCCTTCAAGGTCCATCGCGCCGCGCCGGGCATGCACCGCATGTTCGTCACGCTCACGACCAGCGACCCGGCGGAGCGGGCGGCCGCGCTGGCCCCGTTCGACTATCTGGCCGTGTGCCTGCGCGACATCGGCTTTTCCGGCCTCGAGGACACGCCGCTGTTTGCCCGGCTGCTGCGCGGCGAGACCGTTCCCGGGCTCGTTCCGGTCGAGCCGGAGCGCGCCAGCATCTTCAAGCTCTACCGCATCGACCACGCCGCTCTGCACTGACCCCTTCCGGCGGCCGGTGCGTCCGGATGGGAAAGCGCCCCGATCCGTGCTATGGTTTGCCTATGGGGCCTGGTGCAGGGGGACGTGCCAAAGTCGCGCGCATCGTCGCGCTGTCGGCTCTGCCGGTTCTCGCCGGCTGCGGCCCGGCCTATTTCGCCGCGGAAGACGCGCCCGAATTCATCAGGAAGGGCGGGCTCGACGTCCGGCTGGTGCTGACCAGGGCCGTCGGGCCGCCGCTGGCCTCGGTGCTGCGCCAGTTCAACCTCAATCACGGCAAGCTCCATCGCGCCGAGCGGCTGCAGGCCTGGCTCAGGCCGCGGCTCGAGCCGCTGGACGTCGTCATGGTTCGCGCCAAGGCGGGCTTCACCCGGGCCAACGTGCCGACCCACTTCTCCCATTCGCTGGTCTGGCTGGGAGCGCCGGAGGACATGAAGCGGCTCGGCGCGTGGGACCTGCCGCAGGTGCGCGCCCACCACGCCCGGCTGGGGGGCGAAGGTTCCGTCATCGAGGCTTCGGGAGCCGCCGTCCAACTGGGCGGGCTTTCGGAGATCACCGACGTCGACGAGATCGTCATCCTGCGGCCGCGCGCGGGCGGCGCGGCGTGGGCGCGCGCCAAGTATGCCGGCCTTCTCGGCAGGCTCGGAACGCCGTTCGACAACAGCTTCGACCTGCGCGACACGACGAGGCTGAGCTGCATCGAACTGATCGCGGAAGCGTTTCCGGAGTTCGCCATGCCGGTGCGCTACAGCAAGGGACGCTATGCGCTGGTGCCGGACGACCTCGTCCGCCTGGCGATCGCGGGGTCGCCGGAGATCGCGTTCTCGCTCTATGTCGTGCCGTCGCGCGAGCACGGCTTCGAGCGGCGCGGGATGCGGGAGGCGGCGGCGGCGCTGACACATCCCAGCGCGGGGCCGGCGACCTGAGTCCCGGCGTCTGCCGGATTGCCCCGGCGCGGCCTTTCGCCTACATACGGCGCGACTTTCCGCTTCCCGAAATTTTCGCAACGGAGTGCGACGCGCGTCATGGCACGCCAGTTCATCTATCACATGTCCGGCCTGACCAAGGCCTACGGCCCCAAGAAGGTGCTGGAGAACATCCACCTTTCCTTCTATCCCGACGCCAAGATCGGCATTCTCGGCCCCAACGGCGCCGGCAAGTCGACCGTGCTGAGGATCATGGCGGGGCTCGACAGGGAGTTCACCGGCGAGGCGTGGCTGGCCGAGGGCGCGACCTGCGGGTACCTGCCGCAGGAGCCGGAGCTCGACCCGGCGCTCAACGTGATTGGCAACGTCATGGAGGGCGTTGCCGCCAAGAAGGCGATCGTCGACCGCTACAACGAGCTGATGATGAACTACTCGGACGAGACGGCCGAGGAATCGGCACGCCTGCAGGACGAGATGGACGCCAGGAACCTGTGGGACCTCGACAACCAGATCGAGATGGCGATGGAGGCGCTGGGCTGCCCGCCCGGCGAGGCGACCATCGACAACCTGTCGGGCGGCGAGAAGCGCCGCGTGGCCCTGTGCAAGCTTCTGCTGCAGCAGCCCGACCTGCTGCTGCTCGACGAGCCGACCAACCATCTCGACGCCGAGACGACGGCGTGGCTCGAAAAGCACCTGCGCGAATATCCGGGCGCGGTGATGATCATCACCCACGACCGCTACTTCCTCGACAATGTGACGGGCTGGATCCTCGAGCTCGACCGCGGCCGCGGCATTCCCTACGAGGGCAATTACAGCGCCTATCTGGAGGCCAAGGCCAAGCGCATGGCGCAGGAGGGCCGCGAGGACGCCGCCCGCCAGAAGGCGCTGGAGCGCGAGCGCGCGTGGATCGCGGCGAGCCCCAAGGCGCGCCAGGCGAAGTCCAAGGCGCGCATCAGGGCCTATGACGAGCTGGTCAAGGCGGCGGGCGACCGCCGGCCCGGCGACGCGCAGATCATCATCCCGGCCGGCGAGCGGCTCGGCCAGGTGGTGATCGAGGCGGAAGGGCTGACCAAGGGCTATGGCGACCGGCTGCTGATCGACGGGCTGGACTTCAAGCTGCCGCCCGGCGGCATCGTCGGGGTCATCGGCCCCAACGGCGCCGGCAAGACGACGCTGTTTCGCATGATCACCGGGCAGGAGACGCCGGACGCCGGCGAGATCCGGGTCGGCGACACGGTGTCGCTTTCCTATGTCGACCAGAGCCGCGACGCGCTCGACCCCAACAAGACGGTGTGGGAGGAGATTTCGGGCGGCAACGACATCATCAGGCTCGGCAAGCACGAGGTGAACTCCCGGGCCTATTGCGGCGCCTTCAACTTCAAGGGCGGCGACCAGCAGCAGAAGGTCGGCAACCTGTCCGGCGGCCAGAGAAACCGCGTGCATCTAGCCAAGATGCTAAAGAGCGGCGGCAACGTCATCCTGCTCGACGAGCCGACCAACGATCTCGACACCGAGACGCTGGCCGCGCTCGAGGACGCGCTGGAGGCGTTTGCCGGCTGCGCCGTCATCATCAGCCACGACCGCATGTTCCTCGACCGGCTGGCCACCCACATCCTCGCCTTCGAGGGCGACAGCCATGTCGAGTGGTTCGAGGGCAATTTCGAGGAGTACGAGGCCGACAAGGTCCGTCGCCTCGGCCCCGACGCCGTCAATCCGAGGCGGGTGACCTACAAACGGCTGACGCGGTAGGGCGAGGCCCGGACCCCGGGCCGCTTCGCGGTCCTCGGCACGAGGCTGCCCGGTCGCAGCGAGGACGGGGACCGGGCGGCATTGCCGCGCCGGTAACGCTTTCAATACAGTCTTCGTGAAACAATTGGCTGGAATTTCACAGGCGTTTGGCACTACGGTGCCGGCGAACGGGCGAGGAGCGACCTCGCCGCCCGCAGGTTTCGGGCTGCGGGCAGGGGACGGACGGGCGACATGTTGAAGCGGAACGACGAGAAGGGCGTGGCGCAGGTTTCCGGCGCCGCAGACGCGCGGCTGCTGCAACGCGTGGCGATCGGCGGCATCGGGGTGGAGATTCCGCCTTCCGTCATCCGCAACGAGGAACTGGTCGCCAGCTTCAACGCGTGGGTCGACGCGGAGAACGCGCGGCCGGAGCGTGCCGGCGCCGAGCCGCTGCAGCGGTCCGACGCGGATTTCATCGTCCACGCGTCCGGCGTCCACCAGCGCCACGTGCTGCAGCCCGACGGCATCCTCGACCCGGAGCGGATGGCGCCGCGCATTCCCGCGCGTCCGGACGAGGAGCTGTCGGTGATGGCGGAGTTCGGCGTCGCGGCCGCGCGCAAGGCGCTGGCCGATGCCGGCGTTTCCGCGGCCGACGTGGACATGGTGATCTGCGCGGCCTCGCACCAGCAGCGCCCCTATCCGGCGATCGCGATCGAGATCCAGAAGGAGCTCGGCACCTCCGGCGCCGCCTTCGACATGAGCCTCGGCTGCTCGTCCGCGGCGGCGGGGCTGCATGTCGCGTTCAATCTGGTGCGCTCGGGCGGGCAGCGCCGCGTGATCGTGGTGACGCCGGAGATCATCACCGGCCACCTCAATTTCCGCGACCGGCAGACGCATTTCATCTTCGGCGACGCGGCGACGGCCGTCATCGTCGAGGCGCTGGAGGGGGACGAGACGCGCCCCGGGCGTTTCGAGATCGTCGACACGCGCACCTGGACGCAGTTCTCCAACAATATCCGCTCGAATTTCGGGTTCCTGAGCCGCCTGTCGCAGGACGATACCAGCCTGCTCGCGATGGAAGGCAACATGATCAGGCAGGTGGGCAACAAGGTCTTCAAGGAAGTGACCGTCGCCGGCCACCGCTTCATCGTCGAGTTCCTGAGGGAGCACGGCCACACGCCGCAGGACATCCGCCGCTTCTGGCTGCACCAGGCCAATTCGCGCATGAATGCGATGATCCTGAAGCTGTCCTTCGGCCACGAGGTCGACCATGACCGCGCGCCGATGGTGCTCGACCGGCTCGGCAATACGGCGGCGGCCGGGGCGATCATCGCGCTGCAGGAAAACCATCGCGACATGAAGCCGGGCGACCACGGCCTCGTCTGCGCCTTCGGCGCGGGCTACTCGATCGGCGGCGCGCTGCTCAGGATGATGTAGTGAATGGTCGGCAGGTGGCGAAGAGGGTGATCCGTTCGCCATGCGATGCCTGTTTCACCATTCACCATCCTCATCTCCATCCGCGTCCAGCAGCCGGGTCGCGCGCCAGGCCGTCAGCACGCGGTTGATGTCGTCGACGACGAAATGTCGTGCGGAATCGCGGTCGTAGCCTTCCGCCAGAAGCTCGTCATAGGGCGTGTGGACGTGGCGGATATGCGCGACCGCGGCGATCCACACCGCGATGGAAGGCGGCAGCTCGCGCATCTTGCGGGCCAGCGCGATTTCCCGGATCGGCTCGGCGTCGGCATAGGGCGCCAGCGGCAAGAGCGCGGTGAGCGCCTTGCCGACCTCGCGGCGGCGGGCGGTGCCGGCGCTCACGCGCGCGCGGAAGGCTGGCCGTCTCCGATATCGGGAACGGCGTCGGCCGAGGCGTAATACGGCTTCACGTCGAGCACCGGGGTGCCATCCAGCACATCGATGGCGTCGACCTCGATGCGCCCTGCCGCGACGTCGACCCGAACGATCCGCGCGACATGCAGGCCGACGGGGTTGGGGCGGGCGGGCGAGCGCAGGGCGAACACGCCCCGCGCGGCATCGGCGTGCCGCGGCTTCTGCACGATCAGGTTGCGCGGCGCGCGGTCGAGCCAGGTGAGAAGCATGGCATGACCGAAACGCGCCAGCCCGTCGAGGCCGGGGCGGTAGGGCGCGTCGATCAGGATCGCTGCCGGGCGGCCGGCTTCCCGCGCCGCGCGCATGTTCTTCGGGCACTCGGCCCGCGCCGTCCATGGCGACGCGACGCGGCCGATGAAGACGACATGTGCATCGGCCGCGGCTTGCGCGGGATCGAAGGCGAGCGGGATTTCGCCTTCGCGCGGTTCCATCGCCGCATCGGACGCCGGACCCGGCGGGGGCGCGGCCGTCGTCATGCCGTGTCCGTCCATTGCCATTGCGCTGCTGCCAGAATTGATATAAACATATCTTTATGTCTTTTCGGAGTGGGCGATGCTGAGCCGATCCGCCATCAGTCTCGACAGGTCCGTTGATACCTTGAAGGCGGCGGCGGAATCCAGCCGTCTGCGCATCCTGCTCCTGCTGGCGCATGGCGACCTGACGGTGTCCGACGTCACCGAGATCCTCGGACAGTCGCAGCCCCGCGTCTCGCGCCACCTGAAGCTCCTGCTCGAGGCCGAGCTGATCGAGCGCTATCAGGAAGGCTCGTGGGCCTATTTCCGGCTGTCGGATGCGGAGCCGGCGCACGAATTCGTCACCGGCGTGATCGCGCGGGTGGAGCCGTCCGACCCGCTGGTCGCGCGCGACCGCGAGCGGCTGGAGCGGGTGAAGGCCCGGCGCCAGCAGCGCGCCGCCGAATATTTCTCGGCCAATGCGGAGCGCTGGGACCGCATTCGCTCGCTGCACGTGCCGGACGGCGCCGTCGAGGCGGCGATGCTGAAGCTGATCGGCGACCGGCCGTTCCAGGCGATGGCCGACCTCGGCACCGGCACGGGACGCCTGCTCGAACTGTTTGCACCGCTTTACCGGCGCGGCGTCGGCATCGACCTGTCGCGCGAGATGCTGGCGGTGGCGCGGGCCAATCTCGACCGTGCCGGCGTCGCCCATGCGCAGGTCCGGCAAGGCGACCTCTACGCGCCGCCGATCGAGCGCGACGCGTTCGACCTCGTGACCATGCACCAGGTGCTGCACTATCTCGACGATCCGGGCCGCGCGATCCGCGAGGCGGCGCGGCTGCTGCGGCCGGCCGGCCGGCTGCTGGTGGTCGATTTCGCCGCGCACGGGCTGGAGTTCCTGCGCGAGGAGCATGCGCATCTGCGCCTCGGCTTCTCCGACCGGCAGATCGAGGACTGGTTCGCCGAGGCCGGCATCGAGCTTCTGGCCAAGCGCGATTTCGACCGCCGGGCGGCGACCGCTCCCGGCCTCACCGTCAAGCTTTGGCTGGGGCAGGACCGCCGCCTGCTCATCGCCTCTTCCAGTTCCGGCAAGGAGACCGCCTGATGCTGCAACCCCGCCTTTCGCGCCGGCCCGATATCGGCAGCCGCGTCTCGGTGTCGTTCGAGTTCTTCCCGCCGAAGAACGACGAGATGGAGGCGCGGCTGTGGGAGACGGTCACGCGGCTCGAGGCCTTCGCGCCGCGCTTCGTCTCGGTCACCTACGGCGCCGGCGGCACGACGCGCGAGCGCACCCAGCGCACCGTCAGCCGCATCATGGCCGAAACCTCGCTGACCGCGGCCGCGCACCTGACCTGTGTGGACGCCGACCGCGCGGCCGTCGATGCCGTGATCGGCGATTTCGCCAGGGCCGGCGTCCGCAACTTCGTGGCGCTGCGCGGCGACCCGGGCGAGGGGGTGGGCGCGCGCTACCGGCCGCATCCGGACGGCTATGCCAACGGTGCGGAGCTGGTCGCGGCGCTGCGGCGGGCGGGCGACTTCGACATCTCCGTCTCGGCCTATCCGGAAAAGCACCCCGAAAGCCCGGATTTCGCGACCGATATCGACATGCTCAAGCGCAAGGTCGACAACGGCGCGACGCGCGCGATCACCCAGTTCTTCTTCGACAACGACGCCTATGAGCGTTATGTCGAGCGGGTGCGCCGGGCGGGCATCTTCGTGCCGATCGTGCCCGGCGTCCTGCCTGTCCACAATTTCGCGCAGGTGGCGAATTTCGCCGGACGCTGCGGCGCCCATGTGCCGGCCTGGCTGGCGGCGCGCTTCGAGGGGCTGGCCGACGATCCGCAGACCCATATGCTGGTGGCCGCCGCCGTGGCGGCCGAGCAGGTCCACGATCTTGTCGAGCGCGGCGTCGACGATTTCCATTTCTACACGATGAACCGGGCCGACCTGCCGGTCGCGATCTGCCACATGGTGGGCCTGCGTCCGCGGGCCGAGCCGCGCGAGACGCGGAGCGCGGCTTAGAGCGTTTTCTGTTTTGACGGAATTAAAACAGACGCTCTCAGTGCTTGGTTTATCGCGTTTCCGAACCGAATAAGTGGTGTCCACTTATTCTGGAAACGCTTTAGGCCGGATCCTGCGCCGGGTAGGCAAGGAAAAAGGCCGGGCGCTGGGCCCGGCCTTCTCCTTGTATCGCCTGGAGGCGAGGTTTCACCGTCGACTTAGGCCGGCCTCACGGCAGAACGCCGATGACGGCGGCTCCGAGGAATGCAAACACCGCGCAAAAGATCAGTGCATTGATCGGTCTCGAAAGTCCCATGGCATAGCCTCCTCTGCAGACTATGCCCAAGAGTCTAGTGGCGGCGAGCCGCCAGACAAGCGGAAGTTTTGCTGCGTTGCCGCGGCGCTGTGAAAAAAATCTGCTGCCGCGCCGCGCAAGCCGGCCGAATCCAAGGACTGCGCCGGCCGTCAAGCCCTCTCGTAAAAAATTTGCGTCCTGTGGCTTTTCGGCCCGGATTGAGGTATTTTGTTACCTTCGAAAGAATCGCCCGTCGATCACGAGCAGGCCGAGCGCGATCAGCGCCATGCCGCCCAGCTCGAATATTTCCAGCCTTTCGCCGAGGAATATCGTCCCGAGCAGGATGGCGCTCACGGGCACGACGAGCGTCACCAGCGACGTGTTCGAGGCGCCTGCCGAGGCGATCAGGCTGAAATAGAGCACATAGGCGAAGGCGGTGGCGAGAAGGGCCAGCGCGATGGCGGCCGACCAGGCGGCCGTGCCGGCCGCGAGCATGGCGGCCGGGTCGTCGAAGAGCAGCACGAGCGGCAGTGCGATGACCGTCGACGCGGTCAACTGGCCGGTGGCGACCAGCTCCGGCGCCAGGCGGGCGAAGCGGCGCGCATAGATGCCGGCGAAGGCATAGGAAAGCGCGGTGCCGAGCAGGGCGAACTTGGCCCAGGCGGGACCGCCGAGATTGGCGATCAGCCCGGGGCCGACCAGCACGACCGTGCCGGCGATGCCGAGCGCGACGCCGGCCGCGCGGCGCGCCGTCAGCTTCTCGTCGGCCAGCATCGCATTGGCAAGCAGCATGGTCCAGAACGGGGTGGTGGCGTTGAGCACCGAGGCGAGGCCGGCGCCGATGGCCGTCTGGCCGGCGAACATCAGCGTGTGCGGGACGACGTTGTTGAGCAGGGCAAGCCCGAGGAAGGGCAGGATGAACGGCTTCAGCGGCGCGAGCGCGAAGCCGCGCGCCAGCACGTAGAGCCACAGCGCCGCCGCGGCGAGCGCGACACGCACGAGGACGAGTGCCAGCGGCGGGATGTCGCGCACCGCGATCGCGGCGAAGAAGAACGAGCCGCCCCAGATCGCGCCGAGCAGCAGCAGCATCGCCCATTCGCGCGTGCCCATCGCCCGTTGTGCCATCGCCTGCGCCATCGCCGTCTCCCGTTCGCCCTCGCCTTGCTGCGGGCGGCCGGACATTAAGCGGCGCGGCGGCGTTGGCCACCCGGAACCGGCCGTGGCCCATTCGCTATGCGCTGCTGGCCGTACGATGCCGGACCGGGGAGGCGGCCGAAGCGCGGCGCGTCGGGCCGGATCGTGCGCCCCGCGCCTTTGCCACGCGCATGGAACGCTGCGAAACGGGGTCCCACTTGCCGCCGACATGCTTTAGGGTCGGGGCCGTTTCGAGGACGGTCGATGCAGCGATTCAAGAATGCCACCGAGGCCGCATTGGCGCTGCGGCCCGACGTGCCGGTCTACGGCTTCAGGCCGGAAGTGCTGAAGGCCGATGCGCGGCGCTTCATGCGGCTTTTCCCCGGCAAGACGGCCTATGCGGTCAAGACCAATGGCGAGGAGATGGTGTTGCGGACGCTCGCCGAGGCCGGCGTCGGCGCCTTCGACGTCGCCTCGCCGGGCGAGTTCGCGGCGGTGCGCAACGTCGCGCCGGAGGCCGAGATGCTCTACATGCATCCGGTCAAGGCGCAGTCGGACATCAGGCTGGCGCTGGAGACCTACGGCATCCGGGTGATCGCGGTCGACCACGAGGACGAGGTCACCAAGGTGACGCGCGTGGTGCGCGCGCTCGACATCGATCCCGGCACGATCACCGTCTTCGTCCGCATCCAGACCAAGGGGCACGCGGCCTACGAACTGTCGAAGAAGTTCGGCGCCGGCCCCGCGGCCGCCGTCGAGCTTGCCCGGCGGCTTGCCCGCGCCGGCTTCAAGGTCGGCCTGTGCTTTCACGTCGGCAGCCAGATCGAGGATCCCGACACCTACGAGCGCGCGCTGGCCTCGGCCGACTGGGTGCGCAACCGCGCCGGGGTGCCGCTGGCCGCGCTCGACGTCGGCGGCGGCTTTCCCGCGCAGTACGGCCACGATCCCAACCGGCGCGCGCCGGACATGCCGGCGCTCGAGGAGTTGATGGCGCGGCTGGTGGCAGACATTGCCGAATGGGGGTTCGACACGGTGCCGCTGGTGGCGGAACCGGGCCGGGTGATCGTCGCGCGCGCGTTTTCGCTGATCGTGCGCGTTCTGTTGCGCAAGGGCCGGCGCCTCTACATCAATGACGGCATCTGGGCGTCGTTGTCGGATTCGTGGACCGGCAAGATCACGCTGCCGGCCCGCTTCATTCCCGATCCGGCCATCCGCTCGCGCAACGGCGAGGAAAGGACCATCGTGCCGTTCAAGGTGTGCGGCGCGACCTGCGATTCGGTCGACATCCTGTCGCGCCCGTTCTGGCTGCCGGAGACGGTCGACACCGGCGACTGGATCGAGATCGGCCACATCGGGGCCTATTCGCTGTCGCTCAGGACGCGCTTCAACGGCTTCTATCCCGACACCTTCGTCGAGATCACCACGCCGTTCGAGGAAGGCGAGGCGCCACAGGGCATGGCGAGCCTGGAGACGATGGCGGATTGAGACGATGAAGGTCAGACGGATTGTCGCCAACATCGCGGCGGCGGACGTAGGGGCCGCGCGCCGCTTCTATGTCGACGCGCTCGGGCTAGACGTGCTGATGGACCTCGGCTGGATCGTCACATTCGGCAATGCCGAACAGGCGAGGGTGCAGGTGAGCGTGGCGACCGAGGGCGGCTCCGGTACGCCGGTGCCGGACCTGTCGATCGAGGTCGACGATCTCGACGAGGCGCTGCGGCGCGTCCGCGCCGCCGGTTTCGAGCCCGAATACGGCCCGGCCGACGAGCCGTGGGGCGTGCGCCGGTTCTTCGTGCGCGATCCTTTCGGCCGGCTGGTGAACATCCTCGCCCATTGCTGAGCGCGTGGCGATGCGCGTTGACAGGTGGCCCGCATTTCGGGCTTGCTGCCCGCCGCGACCGGACCCCGTGGAGGCACCGACATGGAAATCGTGACGCCAGGCGCCGCCAATCTCGGGCTTTTCATCGGCGCCGCGCTGATCCTGCTGGTGGTTCCGGGACCGGCGGTGCTTTACATCATCGGCCGCTCGGCCGAGCAGGGCCGGTTCGCGGGCTTCGTATCCGATCTCGGCATCCACACCGCGACGCTGGTCCATGTGGCGGCGGCGGCGCTCGGCCTGTCGACCGTCCTCGCCTCGTCTGCGCTGGCGTTCAGCGTCGTCAAATATGCGGGTGCCGCCTATCTGATCTGGCTCGGCCTGCGGAAGATCCTCGGCGGGGCGGACGGCCCGGAAGGGGCGACGGCGCTGCCGCGCGCCAGCAACTGGCAGCTCTTCCGGGACGGCTTCGTGGTCAACCTGCTCAATCCCAAGACCGCGCTGTTCTTCCTCGCCTTCCTGCCGCAATTCGTCGAGGTGTCGCGCGGCCACGTCGCCATGCAGATCGCCGTCCTCGGCCTCCTGTTCACGCTGTTCGGCTTCGTTACCGACGGCTGCTATGCGCTCGCCGCCGGCGCGGCCGGCGACTGGCTGAAGCGGCGCCGGAACTACCTGCGCTTCGAGCGCTACGTCAGCGGCACGCTGTTCATCGGCCTCGGGGTCGCCGCTGCGTTCTCCGGCAACCACCGCAAGTAGATAGAAGCGCCCCGGCGCCTCACAGATTCGCCAGCAGGGCCGGTGTCGGCCAGCCATCGGCCGGGAAGCCGAGCCGGAGTTGCTCCTTGCGGACGGCCGCGCGCGTCATCGCGCCGAGCACGCCGTCCACCTTGCCGACGTCGTGGCCGCGCGCCTGGAGCTTCGTCTGCAGAAGCTTCATCGTTTCGCCGGCCAGCCCCTCCTCGGGGGAACGAGGGTCGAACTTCGGCGCGCCGGCCAGCCGCGCCGCCAGGTGGGCCGCCGTCAGCGTATAGACGAAGGACTGGTTCCATTCGAGATAGACGTCGTAGTTGGGGAAGACGAGGAAGGCGGGGCCCTTGCGTCCCTGCGGCAAGGCGAGGCCTGCGTCGGGCCCGGCACCGAGCGGACTGCCGTCCCGCCTCGTCACGCCCCATGCCGCCCATTGCGACAGCGGCAGCCGGGTGGCGATGCCGGCCTGCTCCCACGGCAACGTGTCGGGAACCCTGACTTCCTCGATCCACGGCTCGCCGCCGCGCCAGCCGTGCGAGCGAAGGTTGTTGGCGGTGGTCAGGATCACGTCCGGGACGCTGCGGCGCATGTCGACATGGCCGTCGCCGTCGCCGTCGACGCCCTTGACCAGGATGTCGGCGGGCAGCATCTGGGTCTGGCCGATCTCGCCCGCCCAGGCGCCCTGCACGTCGGCCGGCAGGTCGCCGCGCTCGATCAGGGTAAGCAGCGGCACGATCTGCGGCCGGAACAGATGCGGCCTCCGGCAGTCGTGGGCCAGCGTCGCCAGCGCGTCGAGCGTGCGGAAATCGCCCTGCACGGCGCCGAAATCGGTTTCCAGCGCCCAGAAGGCGGCGATCACCGGCCCGGGCACGCCGTAGGCGCGCTCGGCGCGCGCGAACGCATCGGCATATTTCTTCAGGTTGGCCGCGCCGTTCTTCAGCCGGTAGGCATTGATCATCCGGCCGGAGAACTCGGTGAAGGTCTGGGTGAAGACGCCCTGCGCGCGGTCGCGCTGCAGCACCTTCCGGTCGAGGCGG
>Ga0207868_1000413_pt1 | contig 47481 bp, 34 predicted proteins | sample Passage237B_FD_187370 | JGI IMG/M metagenome (GOLD analysis project Ga0207868, IMG submission 187370) | Cellulose adapted compost microbial communities from Newby Island Compost Facility, Milpitas, CA, USA - Passage2 37B (SPAdes) (version 3) ... | reverse complement strand
GCCGCAGGCATAGGTCGGCGAGGCCGAGTTGTGCAGCACCATCAACGATGCCGTGACCGTCTCGAAGTCGGCTGCGTTGTTGTCGGTGTCCTGACAACCACCCGACTTGCGCACAAGGCCCAGCGTGGCACTTGGGGCCGGGGCGGCAGCTCCTCCCTCGGCTGTGGTCGCAGTACCAAAACCCACCAAGTCGACGATCCGACTATCGGGAAGGACGCATGGTGTCGTTCCACACCCCAAGGCGGACGTAGTGTTCACCAAGGCCACTTTGCCGGTTGTAGCGGACATGTTGATGCTACTGGCCAACAGATCCTCAACCACGGGCAGGGAGCCGGACCCGCTCATCGCGATCAACAGGTATCCGCCCGGCGCGACCGTTGTACCTGCAGGGAAAGCATAGAGGGTGCCGCCGGAATTGAAGTTCCCTGTCGCATTGGCATACTGCAGGGACCACCCCGTCAGCACAGCGGGTTCCGCCCCGGCGTTGTACAACTCCACAAAGTCCCTTGTGTAGGGAGCACCAGTGCCCCCCGCGCCACCGTACACCTGGCTGATGCGTACACCGGGGCAGGCCACCGGCGCAGGCGGTGTACCGTGACATTCACAGTTCGCGTCCACCACGTCGTCCTCCGTCGCCGGATCGTTGTCGTCGCAGGCATTGCCCACCATGGTCAGGTTGGCGTCGGTGTCGTCGCAGTCGGCGCCGTTGGTGGTCAGGCTGTAGCCTGCGGGTGCGGTGGCACCGTAGCACAGCACGGTGCTGCCACCGTCGTAGCCATCACCATCGGCATCGATGTACAGGCTGGCGCTCTGCCACACCGTGTTGTCGCCATCGTTGCAGTCCGTCCCGTTCGTCGTGAAGCTGTAACCAGTGGGGATCGAGGCGCCGAAGCACACCATGGTGCTTCCGCCATCGTAACCGTCACCATCGGCATCGATGTAGAGGCTGGCGCTCTGCCAGGCGGTGGGATCGTTCGGCGCGCAGTCCTCATCGTCGGGCACACCGTCGCCGTCGGTGTCAGCGGGCGCGATCGGCGTACCATGGCATTCGCAGTTCGCGGTGACCACATCGTTCTCGGTGGTCGCATCGTTGTCGTCGCAGGCGTTGCCCTGCGCCGTCAGGTTGGCGTCACCATCGTTGCAGTCCGACCCGGCCGATGTGGAGATGTACCCGCTGGGGATGGACAACCCGAAGCACACGTTCTCCATACCCCCATCATACCCATCGCCGTCGGCATCCACGTACAGCAGGGCGCTTTGCCAAGCCATGGGATCGGCATCATCGCAGTCGCTACCGTTCGTCGTCGTACTATGGCCAACAGGGATCGAAAGACCGAAGCATACCGTGGCACTACCGTTGTCGTAGCCGTCCCCATCGGCATCGATATAGAGGTTGGCAAGATGCCATACCGTGGGATCGGCATCATCGCAGTCCGATCCGTTCGTCGTGGCGCTATACCCGACTGGGATGGACACGCCGAAGCACACGCTCTCCGTGCCGGCGTCATACCCGTCGCCGTCGCTGTCCACGTGCAGCACGGCGCTCTGCCACACGGCACCGTTGTTATCGTCGCAATCCGTGCCATTGCTGGTGGTGCTGTAGCCTGCGGGGGTGGTGTTGCCATAGCACACGCTCACCAGGCCGCCCACGGTGTAGCCGTCACTGTCGGCATCCACATAGAAATCACCTGTCTGCCACACGCCGGGGTCGGTGTCGTCGCAGTCGGTGTTGTCGGCCACGTACCCGGTGGGCTGCGTGCAGGCCATCTGGCTCACCGCTGCGTTACCCCGGCCATCGCCATCGGCATCAGCGTACCAAACAGTGGCCTCCTGGCGGGTGATCGTCACCTCGTCCTGCGAAGTGGGGCAGCTTCCGTTCGAGGTGGTCCAGAGGAACACGTTGTCGCCCACTGACAGGTCGCTCACGGTGGTGTTGCGCACGGTGGGATCGGCGAAGTCGCCCGATCCGCTGATCACTGACCACATGCCAGTGCCCACGAAGACGGGGCTGGCGTTCAAGGCGGTGCTGGAAGCGCATACCGTCTGGTCAGTGCCCGCATTGGCGGCCGTTGGTGGCTGCTGCACGACGATGTTCGTGCTGGCGTACCCGATGCAGCCGCCACCGTCCACGCCGTACACGAGCGTGTAGGTGCCCTGTCCGACGGCGGGGTAGAACTCATTGTCCACCACGCCGGTCCCCGACCAGGTGCCCCCTGCGGGGACACCACCGTTCAGGGACACGGGATCGCCGGTGCTGCACACCGGACCGTACGAACCGGTCGCAGGCGCAGGCCCGATGGTGACGCCCGGCCCGACCACGTCGGAGGCGGCCGTGATGTTGACACCGCCCAGGCTTATGAACCAGTTGCTGTTGTAGGCCGTGGTATGGGCGCTGGTGGCCACCACTTCGAAAGTGGCGCAGTCGCTGATCCCCAGTACCGGCACACGAGCATAGGGCACCCAGGTGTTCGCCGGGAAGGAGCATGAACCATCCATCTGGCCACCGACCGCGTTGAACCCGCGGTAGCGATAGCCATCACCGGCGTCGTAGTTGTTCAACACGTTGTCGGTGCCCGGGTTCAACACCAAGGGTGTGGCCACCATGCAGCTCGATATCGGCGCATCCTGCGAGGGCATGCCCAACGAGCCGCCGGCGCTGCTCTCCCAGCGGATGGCGAACGTGAGGTTCATAACGCCATCGTCGAACGTCCACGTGTTGTTCGGGCGTAACTGCAACTCGAGCGTGTTCTGGTCCGGCACTCGGACCACGCGGATATCAATGCTGTTGACATCGCCAGGCTGGGCCTTCGCGGCCGTGGCCAAGGCGACACCTGTCATGAGCCCCGTCATCAGGCGCATGACCGAGCGAGCGGTGTGTTTACAACACATGTTGTGTGGAGGTTGGGATTGGGTCAGGGTAATATGGGTCAAGGAAGTTGTTCCGTGCGGGTCTGGGTGGGGACCACCCCGCCGATGTTGATCAGGATGGGGTCGCGGTCGTTGAACGCACCGGTGTAGCGCACTTCACCATCGAGGTTCACATCCTCGTTGTGGTAGCCCGTCACCGAGGCCGTGGGCACCACGCCGCCCACGCGGGAAAGGATCGGATCACGGTCGTTGGACGCACCGGTGTACATCACTTTGTTGTCGCGGTGGGCATTGCCCGACCAAAGCATCATGGCGCCGCCTTGCTGCTTGCGCGCCTCCACGCCCCAGGCAGGCGTGGCGGGGTCGGTGAGGTCCACCACGGCCGTGGCGGCACCCAGGGTCACGGGCTGCCCGGTCATGCAGCCAAGGTGATTGCGGTGGCGCACCGCCACGAAGTATTGCCCGGCCGTTACGGGGAAACGCAGTTCACCGCCGTTGGCGGCCACGATCACGCCCGAGCGGCGCAGCAACGCGCTCCGCGTGGCCACGATCTGGGTCGGGTCCAGGGCGGAACGCAGTTCCACCAGCACCCAGTCCACGATGGCGTTAGGCCCGGTGACCTCCAGCACACCTGGAGCGATCGTCTCGCCACCGCCACCACCAGCGTGCTGGAACCCCGCCTGGGTGAAGGGCTCCGTCGCGGGGATCACACCGGCCGAGCGGAGGGCATCGTGCATGATACCCGTCCCCTCCACATACGGGCCTTCGAGGAAGACCTTGGCATGCACGGCATAGCCCTCGAACTGGGCGGCCACCACCTCCACACGTTCGCTCGTGCATGAGATCTCGGGCATGCTCACCTCCCAATCGTAGGCATAATAGTAGTAATCGGCACCCGCACTGGAGTTGTTGATCGACACGACGTTGCCCGCCGTGTACGGATAGCTCACGCCGCCGGTGTTCCGATAGAGGTTGCGCAGCGTGGATGTCACGTACAGCCGGAGGTTGTTGCCCTGTGGCACGTTCAAGTTCAAGGTGACGCGGGAGTCGCCGTTGGGCACGTTCACGGTGGTCTGCGCAAGCACACTGCCCGAGGAGTTGAGCACTTGGAAGGTACGATTCCCCGCCCCCTGGGCATACACCCGCACGCTCTTGAGCGTGAACGGGGCGTAGGCGTCGAAGAGGAGGTATTGGTCGGCCGAGCTGTAGCCACCGCCACCGGAGTTGCTCAGCTTGCCTACATGGACCGGTGCGGGCTGATGGGTGAGGCGGTCCTCGGCCCAATAGGACGTGGTACCAGTGAGCGCGGGGGTGACGAACGTATTGCCTGCACCCACCTGGTTCCCGCCCACAGGAGCATCGTACCACCGCACATCGGTACCCGTGGCGTGCAGCGTGGCATGCCCATCGCCACCGATCATGCCACCGGTGCCGGTGGGCTCAGGAGCATCGAGCAGCGTCACCGCCACCGGTTCGGTGGTGCTCACCCCGCAAGGGCCCGTGACCGTGCAACTGTAGGAGCCAGATACGTCAGGTATGATGGACTGCGTGGTGGCCCCGTTGCTCCACTCGTAGGAGACACCAGGAGATGCCGTGAGTTGAACGGGCGTGCCCGCGCATTGTGTGAGCGGTGCCGAGGCGATGATGGACGCCGAACCCGCGGGCTGCTGTTTGGTCAGCGTGAAGGGAATGGCCGTCCAGTTGTTGTCATCGTTCTCCTCGATGAAGTTGTTGTTCGGATCCACCTCCATCACGATCCAGTAGCTGCCGTTGCAGGTGCCGGGCGGGATGTTGATCCACATGCCGTCCAGGCTCTCGGAATACACATCGGTATACCCCGCCGAGATCCCCTGGCTGATCGTACTGCAGTTGTAGGAACCGCCTCCGAGGCCATAGTTCATGAAATGGCCCGATTGGTTCAGCACCGTTCCACCGCCATACTCCTGCGAGGTGCGGCAATGGCCGTTGGCGCTCCCACTGGTGCAGGGGTAATAATCCATAAGGCAGAAACCCACCTTGGCCCCTTCGCCGACGATCGGCCAGTTGCGTGGGTCGGGTTCGCCAGGCACCTGCACGCGCAGGGTGAAGATGGCCCAATCGTCAACGTGGTTGTGGCCATGCGTGGGGTGGTAGGTCATCGTCCCCGCGATGTGCTCCGTGAAGGTCATGGACGAGCCGTTCTTGTGGTAGACCCTCTGCAGGATCAGCTGCTTGGCCTCCTGACCGTTGCTGCACGAGAACTGCTGCGAGCTGCTGGGATCGTAGATCGAGATCGTATCCGTGCCGCAGAGGAACCAGCGGTAGCCGTTCCTGTCAACGCCACGCACGTTCAGCGGACCCGCACCGATGTTCGGCGTGGACCCGGTGACACGCAGCCGCCCCGGGTTGGTCTCGTCGGTCTGCGAATACTCGTTGGGGCCGCCGGCGTAATTCTGAAGGGCGTACCAACTGACCGTGATATCGGGAAGCAGATCACAGTTCGTCTGCCCTGCCGTGCGGCATTGACAGCCGGTGGCGGTGCTCAAATTGCACTGGGCGAGCAGGTCGGACCGACCGATCCCGACCACAAGGAACAAGCTCAACAGCGTGTAGGAAGGGTGTTTCATGAGGCGGGGATCAGGGCGAGGTCGCCAAATCTATCCGAAATGCCCTCCATGGTCAACGTGTCGATGAATTACTTGACGAGGACACGGACACTGGCCGACCCATGGCTTCCGGTCAAGTGCAGCAGGTAGGGCGCCGGAGGCAGTCCGGACAGGTCGATCCGTCCGTCGCGCCAGATGCCGCTGATGACCTCCCGGCCCGTGAGGTCCACTATGCCCCAGCGTCCAGGCAGCCACCCTCCCGGGTCCACCTGCAAGGGCCCGTTCGTGGGGTTGGGGAAGACCCTCGGCGCACCGATGCCCGTGACATCGGCGGTGCCCACGAACAGGTCGAACCGGGCCGCCCCTCCATCGGCGGTACCCGCCCACAACGTGCCATCGTTCCCCAGGGAAAGGCAGAGCACTTCGTTCGAGGGCAGCGACGAGTTGCCGGTATTGAAGACCTGCCAATCGTTGAAGCCACTGAGGATCGCCACACCGGCCGCCTGCAAGGCGAAGATCTTCCGGTCGGCGGCATCGATCACCACGTCGTTCAATGCGTTGCTGGGCAACCCTGAGTTATCGGAGAGGTAGTGGTGCCACAAGCCACCTTGGAAGTCGCCGAAATTCCGGATCGCCCCCCCGTACGGACAGGCCAGCCAGCGATCCCCTCCCTGGCCGATGGCCACGCCGAGCGCCGTGTTGTCGGGAAGGCCGATGTTGAAACTGTTGTAGACGGTGATGCTCGTATCGGTGAGGTAGACCAGACCGGCGTTCATCGTGCCCACCAGGACCAACCCATCCTCCCGCACCGCCACATCGCTGATGTTGGTCCCCGGCAGCATCTGGCCGTTGAAGCTCTCGTCGGTGTCGGTGTACACGCGCCACTCCTCCAGGTCGGTGCGCACTACCCCGCCCGATGTGGCCAACCAGGCATAGCCCCAGCGATCGATCGTGATGTTCTTGAACTGGCTGCCGGGAAGGTTCTCCGTTCCTCCAGGGAAATGCTGCCAGCTCTCCCCATCGAACACGGCCAGTCCCTCCGTGAACATGCCCACCCACACGCGTCCCTGGTGATCGCAGGCCAATGCACGCACATCGTTCTCCGGCAGGCCCGATGCACCCTGCAGATAGGTCTCCCACGTCGTGCCATCGAAGCGGTACAACCCCCAGTCAGTGCCCAACCAGGTGTTCCCGGCGCTGTCGTGCGCAATGGCCTGCACCCGGTCGGTGAGCATGCCGGTGCCCGACGCGTTGAACACTTCCCAGTCCTGGGCAAGGCCGTCCATGCCCAGGACCATCAAGGCACCTGCGAACAACCACCCCGCACGGAACGCGGTACGAAGCCCGGGGATCATGGCAACTGCTCGGTCCTCACGTTCGTGGGCACCACCCCGCCGACGTTCTGCAGGATGATATCCCTGTCGTTGCGCGCCCCGGTGTACCGGATGCTGCCGTCCATGTTCACGTCGGCCTGGCCATAGGCGATGGTCGCGTTGGTGGGGACCACGCCCCCCACAGCCTGCAGGATGGGGTCCCGGTCGTTGTTCTGGTTGGTGTACCTGATGCGGTCATCCGCCACCACATTGCCCGCCCACAATGCGCGCACGGGACCGATGGTCTTGCGGGCCTCGGTGCCGTAGGTGGCGGTCGCGGCCGTTCGAAGATCGAGATCGACCGGGCTACCACCGAACGTAAGGGCCGATGCGGTCATGCAGCCAAGGTGGTTCCGGTGGCGCACCGCCACATGGTATTGTCCGGCAGGCGTGTTGAACTGGAGCGCCGACGTGCCATCGGTGGCCACGATATCGCCATCGCGCTGTAGCAGGCCATGGCGCGCCGCCACCACGGTGCCGGGCGAGGCCTGCGACCGGAGTTCCACGCGCACCCAGTCGACGATCGCGTTCGGACCGGCGACCGCCAGCACGCTCGGTGTGGTGCTCTCGCCCCCCGAGCCACCTGCGCTGGGGAAGCCCAGCGCCGTGTACGGCTCCACAAGGGGCAGCAGACCGCCCACCCGCAAGCTGTCCCACATCATGCCGGCAACGGCATCGTACGCCCCGTCGAGGTAGACCTTGGCACGCAGAGAGGGCTGCGCAGGAGCAGCGGTCACCGTGAAGTTGGTGTTCGAGATGTCGTAGAAGATGTTCGCGCTGGCCCGCACCATGACCCGCGCGGTGTTCGTGGCCGGGATCACCGGGAGGGTCACCAGCTGGGTGCCGTCGTTCGGCGTAGCGGAAGCGAGCACGTACGGATAGGTGAAGCCACCATCGACCGAGAGAAGGATGTCCACGGCCGAGCAGTTCACCGGGGGGGCGTTGGTATTGGCCACGTTCCAGGTCACGGTCTGCTGCGAGCCCGCCTGCCAGCTCACGTTGGTGTTGGGCTGGGTCACCTCGAAGGGGCCGCTGCCGGAGTTCACCGTCACCGTCATGTTACGCTCGGCGGTGCACCCCGCCCCCGCGTGGTTGTCGCGCACGGTGACGCGGAAATGGAGCGTACGCGCCACGCTCGGCAGCACCTCCCACGTGGGCGTGGTGTTGGCCACCACGGCCGCCAGGTTCGGGAACCAGCGCGAGGGGCTTGTGGATGGCAGCAAAGCTCGGAAGTTGGGCCCACCGGTATTGGAGGCTTGTGGCGGTTGGGGGTAGAGGCTGCTCCCATTGAGCTGGTTGTCCATCTGCTCCCAGGCATAGGTCAACTGGTCGCCGCCGTTCGCGTCCGTGGCAACGGCGGTAAGCACGAAGGGTGTGCTCTTGGGTATCGTGCGGTTGGTCAGTGCCGCCACCGTGGGAGCGCTGTTGCCCGACGAAGTGACCACCGCACAGGTGCTGCTGGCGCCGCTGACCACGTTGGCCGCGATCTCCTGCAGGCTGTAGCCAAGGAACAGGGCATCGCTGTTGCTCTGCACGTTCGGCGAGCAGATGCCTGCGTAGCCCATGATCGTGGAGGCGCTGCCCGGCTCGAACGCGGCATTGCCCTCGCGGTTGCAGTTGTTGTACTGCGTATGGTTGGCCCCGAACTGGTGGCCCATCTCATGTGCCACATAGTCTATATCGAAGGGATCGCCCACAGGGGCCGGCGACCCTGTGACCCCACGGGCCTTGTTACTGGTGCAGGGGCTGTTCAAATAGGCCACCCCGCCTCCTCCCGTGCTGAACACATGGCCGATGTCGTAGTTCCCCGACCCGATCACACTGTTGCATGTGCTCTGGTTCTGGCCCAACATCGTGGACCCGTTGTTGTTGGTGTACGGGTCGGTGCTTGGGTTGAGATAGATGAGGTTCTGGTTGTTCGGCACCATCACCATGGTGATGGCGGCATCGCGTTCGTAGATGCCGTTCACGCGGTTCATGGTGGTCACCATGGCCGCCATGGCGAAGCTCTTGTTGTTGTTGCTGGTGTTGCTGCCATGGTAGTTGGCGTATTCGCCCGTGCATGCGAGCGCCAGGCGGTAGGTGCGCTTCTGGCAATCGCCCGCACGATGATCGCCCATGGTCTGCATCCACTCCATCGAACGCATGTGCTCGGCCTCCAAGTCGTTCACCTCCTCGTAAGAGCAGAACACATGGTCCGGAGGCAGCTGCTTGGAGAAGTGCTCCTTGCGGTAAACGATGTGCAGCTCGTTCTGACCGAACGCATAGGGATCGATGAAGAGGTCGCTCGCGTAGGGATCGAGCAGCATGGCATGGAAGCCGTGTGGCGTAAGGTCGAAGCGGCCCAGCACACCGGGACGGTCCACGCTTTCGCCCATGTAGGCACGGATCATGGGGAATTCGGCCTGCAGATCGGGATGCATCACCGTGCTGCGGCGGATCCGGAAACGCTCCGCGCCACCTTCTGCATCGGGGATCATCAAGGACCCCTCCCCTGCCGCGTCCACAGCGTCCAGCGCGCTGGCCAATGCGCTCACATCCACCGCGACAGTGCGGTATTGCGCCGGCACGATCCGGCGGTCCATGTTTGACCGGTCGGCAGGTTCAGGCACATCGCTCCAGAACATTTGCTGAGCGACAGCGCCATGCGCTGCAAGCCACATCACCGCCACGGCGATCAAGGCTTTGGATGCGCCCACATTTCCATTTCGACTTCTGTGTTCCGCGTTCTCCATCATATCGTGCGTTCTGTTCAGGTCATGTCCACCGATGGCAGGTTCTTCTTGTCCCATGGTAACGTGGACGTTCCGATCTGTGCGTGGTCACTCGCTCCGCCCCACGACGATCCGCTGCTGTGCCGGACCCACCTCTGTTCTCACGATCAGCACATAGGCGCCGACAGCCAACCCGGTGATGTCCAAGGGACGGTCGATGTTGCCGGCGATGCTGGTGCGCCGCTCGCGCAACCAGGTCCGCCCGGCCGCATCGGTCACCTCCAGCTCCGCGGTCCCATCGGGCAGCCCCGATACGAACAAGCGGTCCACGGCGGGGTTGGGCCAGACCACCGGTCCGGTGGCCACGGCCTCGCCACTGGTCGGCACTGCGGTGGAGAACGTATAGATCACACCCGTGCGATCCTCTCCGTTGAGCGAGATGTAATAATCGCCGTTGGCCCCGGCGGTGAACGCATCGTTCACCAATTCGAACGATCCGGCCATCGTAGGCACATCGATCGTGGCGATCAACACTTCGTCGCCGGCCTGCCACGAGGCCCCCACGTTGTTCATGGCCACGGCGCCGAACCCGGCGAAGATCTGGTACCGGTAAGGGCCGCTCGTGTGTTCCGGGCCCGACTTGGCCGTGGGACAATAGACCATCTGGGGCATGGGCTGCGAGATCGCACCGAGCGATATCCCGTCCGCCTCGTCCCACCGCACGGTGAACACCAAGGAGGAAAAGACACCGTCGAAATAGAGGTCCGGCCGCACGTACACCTCCAGATCACCCTCCGCGTTGCGGCTCATGGTGATATCCACCGTGGGAAGCTGGGCCGGGACCACTTGGGCCGCGACGCAGGCTGTTGCCAATACAAGAGAACGTACGCACGATCGCATCCGATGATCGGGTCAATGGGAAGACCCATCCAAATGTAATGGAAGGGCCATCTCCACGGAAGCGACCGCCCCGGGGACGATCACAGGATCCCCTCGACGATGCGATCGGTGGTCACTCCTTCGGCCTCGGCCTTGTAGTTGCGCACCAACCGATGTCGCAGGATGGGCAGGGCCACGGCCTGCACGTCGGCGATGTCGGGCGAGAACCGACCGTGGGCCAGGGCATGCGCCTTGGCGCCGATCACCAGGTATTGCGAGGCACGCGGACCAGCGCCCCAGCTGATATGGTCGTTGATGATGGCCGGAGTGCCTTCACGCCCGGGCCTGGTCTTGGTGGCCAGTCGCACGGCGTATTCCATCACGTTGTCGGGCACGGGAATGCGCCGCACCAGACCCTGGTAGTGCATGATCTCCTCGGCCGAAAGCACTGGCTGCACCTGTTGGGGCGTATCGCCGGTGGTGGCCTTCACCACAGCGAGCTCGTCCGCGTACGAGGGATAATCCACCCAAATGTTGAACATGAAGCGGTCCAGCTGGGCTTCGGGCAGCGGGTAGGTCCCTTCCTGCTCGATCGGGTTCTGGGTGGCCAGCACGAAGAAGGGATCGGGCAGGCGGTGTGTGTGTCCCGCGGCGGTGACGGCCCTCTCCTGCATGGCCTCGAGCAGCGCGGCCTGCGTCTTGGGCGGGGTACGGTTGATCTCGTCGGCCAGGATGATGTTGGCGAAGATGGGACCGGGTATGAACTTGAAACGGCGGTCCTGGTCCAGTATCTCGGAGCCGATGATGTCGCTGGGCATCAGGTCGGGCGTGAACTGGATGCGGTTGCTGGTGAGGCCGAGCGCTTTGGAGACGGTGGTGACCAGCAGTGTTTTCGCCAGACCGGGCACGCCCACGAGCAGGCAATGCCCGCGGCTGAAGATGCCCAGCAGCACATGGTCCACCACCTGGTCCTGCCCGATGATCACCTTCCCCACCTCGGCCTTCAACTTCCGGTACAACGCACCGAAGTGTTCAACGGCCTGCACATCGTTCGCTGGTATGCTCATGGTCGCCCTGGTTCATTCGTTGGCCACGTCGGTCACCCATGCATGCATGAAGGGGCAACCGCTGTACGCCTCGGTGATATGCACATAGGTGGTGCCCACCCGTTCCTTCACCCATTTGTCTATGGCGTCGGAACGCATCTTGCCTTCGGCCGCCTGCTGGATCAGGCGGTAATCGTCCTTCAAGTTGGCACGGTGCGGCTCGGTGCGCGCGATCAGCTGCAACAGACGGTAGGCCTTGGACCCATCGGGCATCACGATCAATTGGGGCTCGCTCACCTGGCCCGGTTCCAGCTTGTCCAGCACGAAGAAGGTCTGCTGGTCCAGTGCGCTGATGTCCCAGCGGGCCGAGTTGGAAGCGGGTTCGATCATCAGGCCGTTCGTTCCCTTGCTCTCCTCATCGTCCGAATGCTCGGCGGCGGCCGATGCCATGTCGGTACGCCCTTCGCGGATCGCACGCGACAGACTGTCCAGGAATTGGCGGGTGGCCTGCAGGTCGGCGCCGCTCACCTGCGGCCGCATGAGCACATGACGCGCGTTGTACTGCTCCCCCCTGCGCTCGATGAGCTGCATGAAGTGGTAGCCGTACTGGGTCTTGAACACCTGCGACACCTCACCCTCCTTCAGGCTGAGGGCCACGGCATCGAACTCGGGCACCATCACGCCGGTGCGCACCATGCCGAGTTGACCGCAATCCTTGGCCGACCCGGGGTCCTCGGAGTAGAGGATGGCCACGGTGCAGAAGTCCTTTTCGCCTTTGGCCACCGCATCGCGGTACTCGTCGATCTTCCGGCGCACGCGACGCTCCTCCTCCTCGCTCGGCTGTGGGATCTTCAGCAACTGCGCGTACTCCACCTCGGTGTTGATCAAGGGGATGCTGTCGGCGGGGATCCTGTTGAAGAAGCGCTGCACATCGCGCGGGGTCACGCGCAGGCCCGAGGTGACCTGCTGCTGCATGGCCTGCACCAGCAACTGGTCCTTCACCTGATCGCGGAAATCGGCCTTGATCTCGGCGATGCTCTTGCCGTAGTACTTCTCCAGCTCCGTGTCACCACCGATCTGGCGCGAGAAATATGCGATGCGCCGGTTCAACTCGGCTTCCACCTGGGCATCCTCCACCACCACGCTGTCGATCCGGGCCTGTTCCAGCAGGAGCTTCTCGTACAGCAGGTCCTCCAGCTCACTGCATTCGGCCTGGCGCTGTTCGATCCCGGGCATGGCCTCCCGCGCCTGCTGCACCCTGCCGTACAATTCGGAGTGCAGAACGGGCTCGGTACCCACCACCGCGATCACGCGATCGATCAGCAACGGCTGCACCGGCTGCGCCACCGCGGCCCGCAGGCCGACGAACGCGAGCAGGAGGCTAACGCACCTCGATATGACCATTCTCGACCGCATCACGGTATAGGTCCTCACGCATGGTGGCGATCAGACGCAATTTGCGTTTGTTCATGATGATGGCCCGGATGTCGTTGGCCACCAGTTCAACGGGGGCCGGGGTGTTGCGGTCCCGGTGCTCCAAGATATCCACGAACCAGGTGCCGCCATCGTTGGTATGCACCTTCCTTCCGTTCGTAAGGGCCAGTTCGGCCCATGGACCGGTGGGTACGCGCGCAGCGAGTGCCGGAACGGAGGACCAGGTGTTGCTTTCATCGTTGAACGCGAGCCCGCGTTCGGCCAGCCAGCGCTCCAGTTCGCCCATGCGCGCCGGGTCGCCGCTCAGGAACCACTCCTCCAAGCGCCTGCGGGTGCGCCGATCATCCTCCTTCACCCGCGCCCATGTGCACCGCACGATGGCCTCGGACAAGGCGAAGTCGGCCTGGTTGGAATCGTAGTAGGCGCGCACCTCGTCCATGCTCACCACCGTATCCAGTCGCTGGCGTACCAGCGCCTCCTCGTAGGCGTAGATCAGGAGCTCCTTGCGGTACTCCTCCAGCTTCGCCTCGAAATCCTTCTGTTCCTCGGCCAGGTTGGTCTCGGCCTGGTGCACGATCACCTGTTCGCGCAGCCAGTTGGCGATGTAGCGCTGGGCGATGGCCGCACTGTCCTCCGGCGTGATGCCCATGGGCACCACCGCACGGAGGTCGCTCGCGTGCAGGGTCTCCTCGAAGGCGCGTGCCACCACGGGATCGTCGGCATCGGGCCCGGTGCTGCAGGCCGCCATGGCGAACGCACCGTGCAGGACCGCCACGGTCAACGGTCCCCAGGATGGTGCGGCCTGTCGTCCGTTCACTTGATGGAATACAGGACGTCCTTGTCGATCACGATCGGATACTTCGCCCGCAGCTCCTGGATCCACGCCTTTTCCAGGCTGTCCTGGTAGGCGGCGGTGATGGAGCCACGTGCCTCGTCGAGGGTCTTCGGCGTGGGCGGCACCACGCGCTTCATGTCCACCACGGCCACTCGGCCATCAACAGGGATGTCGTTGGTGAGCCCCGGGGTGGAAATGCCCTTGAGGAAGGGTTTCTGTTCGGCGGTGAACAGGCCCCCATCGATCTCCAGGGCCAGGGCGCTCTTGGCATTGACCTTCTCCATCATGGCAGCACCGCGCAGGCCCTTCTTGTACAGGGAGCGCACCTGCTTGGCCACGGCGGCATCGGCGCACAGGTAGATGTCGGCCTCGTAGCGCGTATCCCACATGAAATCGTCCGCATGTTCCTTGTGGAAGGCTTCGAGCCCGGCGGTATCCTTCACCGCGCGGCCCCACACCTTTTGATCGGTGAGCTCGAAGAGCAGGATGCCATCGCGGTATTCCTTCATGAGCATACGGAACTCGGGATACTTCTCCTCGAGGTGCGCATCCTCGTAGGCGAGCACCTGCTCGTCCACGAAATCGTTCAGCCGGGCGTCCACATGCTCTTTCACAGGCACCACACGGTCGCGGCGCTGGTTCGCCTCCAGATAGTTCAGCAGATCGGTCTGGGTGAAGGTGCGGTCCTTGATCACCAGCACGGGCTTGGTCAGCTTGGCGGCCTTGGCCCGGTCGTAGGTCCATCCGTCGATCACATCGCGCACCACCACGGTGTCGTCCAAGGTCTGTGTCTCTTCCTGGTATTGTTTGCTACGGGCATTGATCAGGCGTCCGTTCTTGATCATGCCCGACAACTCGCGGGTATACCGGATACCTGCCTTGGTGAAGGGGCCTTCCTTGAGGTCCTTGCGCAGGATGGTGTCGGTGGTGGCGGTACCCTTCTTGAAAATGGTGGAATCCACCAAGGCGTACAGCGGCTTCACGTTCTCGCTCTTCACCTGCACGGCGTACTCCTTCTTCAGCCGATCGAGGAAGGCCTTGCGGGTGATCTCGGCGCGGCTGTCACGGCCGATCCGCGACTTCAGCTCGCCCTTGGCCGCCTCGAAGGTGGGCGGGGGTTGGTATTCGAGACGCTTGATGATGTGCCAGCCGTAGCGGGTCTTCACCGGTTCGCTGATGTCGCCATCGGCCTTCAGCGCGAAGGCGGCATCCTCGTACTCCTCGATCATCTTGCCGGTGCCGAACATGGGCAGTTCACCACCCTTGGTATTGGAGCCTTCGTCCTCGCTGTAGCGGATGGCCGCATCTGCGAAGCCGAGCTCGCCGCTGACCAGCTTGGCGTGGATCTCGGCGATGCGGGCCGCCACCGCGGCTTGTTTCTCGCTGGGATCCTGATCGGTGCTGCGCAGCATGATGTGCGCGGTACGGATCTGGCCCCGGGCCGGACGCCTGTCCGTGACCTTGATGATGTGGTAGCCGAAGCGGGTGCGCACCGGACGGCTCACCTGGCCCACGGGGGTGTTGTAGGCGACCGTCTCGAAGGGATACACCATCTGCAGGGCGGTGAAATAGCCGAGGTCGCCACCGTTCTTGGCGGCGCTGGGGTCCTCGGAGCCACCGACCCCCTTGGCCACGGCGGCGAAATCCTCGCCCTTCACCACGCGGTCGCGCAGTGCAGTGATGCGCTTCCACACCGCGAGGGTGTCCTCGGGCGAGGCATCGGGCGCGACCTGGAGCAGGATGTGGCTGGCGCGCACCTCCTCCTGCATCCGTTGGAAGGCCTCCTGCATCAGGGCGTCGTTCAGTTCTCGATCGATCAGGTAGGGCCGCGCCAATTGTCGGCGATAGCCTTCGAGCTCGGTCTTGAACTTGGTCACGGTGTCCATGCCCAGTGCCTCGGCCTCGCGCACCTTCAGCTTGTAGTTCATGAACAGTTCGAGGTACTCGTCGAGGGCCTCGCGCGTCACACTGGCGTCCTTGTTGTTCTTCTTGTATATGGCCTCGAACTCGCCCCTGGTGACGGGGCGACCGTCCACGGTCATCAATACGGGATCGGACGAAGTGGCCTGTGCATGCGCAAGGCCGACCGGCAGCAGGGCGGCCAAGGTCCCGCAGAGTACTCCCAGCACATACGAACTCCTGAAGATCATCGGTGACGTCTTGGTATGGATGACAAAGAACGCCACAAGGCCCTGAAGGCCCGGCGGCGAGGTCGGCAAATGTAACCGATCGCCCCGGCCGTGGGCAGGAACGCGGCGCCGTTAAAAAGATCCAAGCTCGGCGGGGTCAGCCGTGGCTGTAGTTGGGGGCCTCGCGCGTGATGAACACGTCGTGCGGATGGCTCTCCTTCACCCCGGCGGTGGTGATCCGGATGAAGCGCGCCTGCTTCAACGCCTCCATATCCTTCGCCCCGCAATAACCCATTCCGGCGCGCAGACCACCCACCAGCTGGTGCACGACCTCGGCCAGCGGACCCTTGTACGGCACCCGGCCACTGATGCCCTCGGGCACCAGCTTCTTTATGTCGTCCTCCATGTCCTGGAAGTAGCGGTCCTTGCTGCCCTGCTGCATGGCCTCGATGGAGCCCATGCCGCGGTACGACTTGAAGCGACGCCCCTCATAGATGATGGTCTCGCCCGGGCTTTCCTCTACACCGGCGAACATGCTGCCGATCATCACCGTGCCGGCGCCGGCGGCCAGCGCCTTCACCACGTCACCGGTGTACCGGATCCCGCCATCGGCGATCACGGGCACGCCGCTGCCCTCGATGGCGGCGGCACAATCCATCACGGCGGTGAGCTGCGGCACGCCCACGCCCGCGATCACGCGCGTGGTGCAGATGCTGCCCGGCCCGATGCCCACCTTCACCGCGTCGGCACCGGCGGCCACCAGGGCCTCGGCGGCCTGGGCCGTGGCCACGTTGCCCACCACGATGTCCACGCCATCGATCTCCTTCTTCACGCGTTCCAGCATGTCGATCACGCCTCGGCTGTGTCCGTGGGCGGTGTCGATCACCAGGGCGTCGACACCCGCATCGCGCAGCGCGCGCGCACGGTCCAGCGAATCGGCGGTGACACCGATGGCGGCGGCCACCCGCAGGCGTCCCAGCGCATCCTTGCACGCGTTGGGCCGCTGTTTCAACTTGATGATGTCCTTGTAGGTGATCAGGCCGGCCAGGATGCCATCGGGACCGACCACGGGCAGCTTCTCGATCTTGTGCTGCTGCAGGATCACTTCGGCCTGGGCCATGGTGGTGTCGCGCTGCGCGGTCACGATGTTCTCGGCGGTCATCACCTCGACCACCGGGCGGCTCATCTGTTTCTCGAAGCGGAGGTCGCGGTTGGTGACGATGCCCACGAGCTTGTTGCCGCCGTCCACCACGGGGATCCCTCCGATGTGGTGCTCGGCCATCAGCTTGAGCGCATCGCCCACGGTGGCGCCCTTGTCCAGCTTCACCGGATCGAGGATCATGCCGCTCTCGGACCGCTTCACGCGGCGTACCTCGGCCGCCTGGTCGGCGATGGGCTGGTTCTTGTGGATCACGCCGATGCCGCCCTGCTGCGCGATGGCGATAGCCAGGTCGGCCCCGGTCACGGTGTCCATCGCCGCCGAGACGATGGGCACGTTGAGCAGGATGTTGCGGCTGAAACGCGATCGGATGTCGACCTCGCGCGGGAGCACCTCGCTGTACGCGGGCACCAGCAGCACATCATCGTAAGTAAGACCTTCGGAAATGATCTTGCCCGATCGGGCGTGGTGGCCATTGGCCTCCGGCATGGCCGCCTTCTTGCGCGGCGCAGCGGCAGTTGATCGATCCATGCACAAAGGTACACATCGGGCGGATCCCACGATCACTCCGTCACCAGCAGGGTCACCGTACCGCGCCGCTCCACGTGTTGGCCGGCCCCGTTGTGGAACCCGCAGTAGTAGGCGTACACGCCCATCGGGGCGGGCATGCCGTTCACGCGGCCGTCCCACGCCTGGCCCGGGTCGGTGGTGGTCCAGATCACCTGGCCCCATCGGTTGATGATGGAAAACTCATAGTCCCTGACATCGGCATAGGCCAGCACGGGCATGAACACGTGATTGGCCCCGCCCACCACGAAGGCGTTGGGGATGTACACCGTCTCCTCCTGCACGGCGCAGGCCACATTGCTGTACGATACGGCGTTGATCCCCGACGGATTGCCCCCCTCCTCGGCACGGATGCGGTAGCAGAAACGGCCATCGGTGAAGGTGAAGGCGCTCACATCGTCCAGGTAGGTCCACGGTTCAGGCGGAAGCACCACCAGATCGCTCAATGGCAGACCGCCGATACTACGCTCCAGTACGAAGTCAATCGTGGAGCCAGCCCATTCGGCATAGCCGTTCCAATCCAGCCGGTCGTGGCCCGAAAGCAGCGGCGTGGCACGCAGGGTGATGGTGCCGCCGACATTGCTTGTCAAGGCATGACCGCCGCAGCTATCAAGCACCTGCACACGGTAGCGGTAGCCCACCTCGGCCGGGTCCACGTCGGTATCGAAGAAGGTGATCACCGGACCCAGCCCCCCCGGCGCCGTGGCGACGGCCTGGTACGGACCGCCATTGGACGACCGCTCGAGCACGTAGCCACCGGCGTGCACCGCCATGTCCACACTGTCCACGATGGCGATCAGGTCCTCCCCTTCCACGCTCACCACACGCAGGTAGTTGAAGGCAGGGACCGCGGGATAGTCGGTGCTGATGCACAACTTGTTGGAAAGGGAGGTGACGGTGCCCGACGTATCCTCGGCCTTCACCACATAACAATAGGTATGCAGGGGGGACACGGCATGGACATGCTCGTCCTGAGCGGGCGGCACGCTGACCAAAGGCACCCAGCCCCCACCGTCCAATTGCACCAGCACCTGGTACGCGGCGGCCTCCCAGCCCACATAGGGTGTCCAGGTCAGGTGCACGTCCCCGGCGCACCGGTCGTAGGTGGCATCCACGTGCACGGTGGTATGCGCCGGCCGGGTGGCGCTGGTGTTCGGGCTGGGCGGGGTGCCGCTCCAACAGCTGTCGATGGCCGCCACCGTGAACGATTCGGGCCCGGCCCCCGCTTGGCTGCCCGGCCAGGTATATGTGGTGTTGAATTGCCCGAACACGGTATCGATCACCACGCCTCCCAAGGGCGATACCCACACGATGATGTAGCCATCGGTGTCCGCTTCAGGACTGGGTTGCCACGTGACGGTGGAGAGGCCGGATATGGTATCCACACTTACGGAAACGATCTCCGGCATGGAGGGCGGCGTGACATCGGCGAACACATCGCCCATGGGGTTGCTGAAGGAGACACATCCAGAGGCATCGGTGATCCCGACACGGAAGGTGAGCGAATCCTCGCAGATGGACACCACGTGCTGGTAGGCGAAGGTGGTGCTGGGCACTTGGCCCAGCACGGTCCAGGTCCCCACGGGCCATTCCATCCAGATCACGAATTCGCCACCCGCGGTAGGGGCCAGCGCAGGTGCGTTCCATGATAGGTTGGCGCTGCCGAGCGGGGCGCTTTGGAACACCTGGAGGAAAAGCGTGGCCACCGTGTCCGAGGGGGCCGAGGTGACCGGTGGCGCCCCGTTGGTGACCGAGGTGAGGTAATAGTACCGCGCGCCGGTCAGCCCGCCAGCCCCCACATGAAGAAAGGAGGTCTGGGCGTAGACGTTCACCGTGGCCAGCAGGTTGAAGGGCCCAGCCGCCGACGTGGCATGATGGATCTCGTAGGCGCCGAACTCACCACCCGGGTCGGGAGGTATGGTCCAGGTCAGCGTGACATCACCGGCCACGTCGACGGAGGCGCAACGCAATTGCGGTGCGTCCAGGGCGAGGGTGTTCACCACCATCACCATGGTCGACAACACGCCCATAAGCCGCCGTGCCTTGCACGGAACGCCGCCAGCCTTGAAGAAGCCCCTGTCGCCCACCTCGTGATATAGACGGGGAGTCGGTCGGCTTTGTTGCCGTGAACGCTCACCCATTTGCCATTCCCCCCCCGCTCATGGACCGTGTCATGCACTCCTCGTATTCCCGCACGATGGACTCGACGATCGCGGCGGCCGGACGAATGTCCTTGACCATCGCGCTCACCTGGCCGATCTCCAGTTCGCCCTGCTCCAGGTCACCTTCGAACATGCCCGCCTTCGCGCGCCCACGCCCCAGCAGCGTACGCAGTTCCTCGGTGGTGGCACAGCGTGCGTAGGCGGCCGCCACCTGGGCTTGGAACGGGCTGCGAAGCAAACGCACCGGGGTGATCTCCTTCAGGGTGAGCACCGTATCGCCCTCGTTCGCGTTCAGTACGCATTGCTTGAAGGCGGGATGGGCGGATGATTCCTCGGCACAAACGAAGCGGCTGCCTATCTGCACCCCTTCGGCGCCCAAGCACATGGCGGCGGCCATGCCACGGCCATCGGCTATGCCACCGGCGGCGATCACGGGTATGCGCACCGAATCGGCCACCATGGGCACCAACACCATCGTGGTGGTCTCTTCACGGCCGTTGTGCCCGCCGGCCTCGAAGCCCTCGGCCACCACGGCATCCACACCTGCGGCCTCCGCCTTCAGCGCGAACTTCACACTGCTTGTCACATGCACCACGGTGATGCCCTTCTCCTTCAGGCGTGCCGTCCACGTGGCGGGGTTGCCGGCCGAGGTGAAGACGATCGGGACGCCTTCCTCCATGATCGTGGCCATGTGCTCCTCGACCGAGGGGTACATCAAGGGTACGTTCACCGCGAAGGGGGCCTTCGTGGCCGCCTTGCATTTGCGTACATGCTCGCGAAGCACCTCTGGGTACATGGAGCCGGAGCCGATGATGCCCAAGCCGCCGGCATTGCTCACCGCTGCCGCCAGCCGCCACCCGGAACACCAGATCATGCCCGCCTGCACCAAAGGGTAGCGTATCCCGAACAACCCCGTAACCCTGTTGCCTGGTCCCATGCCGTGCAAATGTACCGGACACGCCCATGCGCACCGCCTAAGGATCGTTGATATCCAACGCCCCACAGGCAACGTATGAAAGCCGGGATCTTTTTTAAGTTTGCCCGTTGACCGCACCATCGCCCATTCGCCCATGACCCGAACTGTTACCCGTATCGCTCTCGCCTTGGGAACGGTCCTGCTGGGACTGCCACAAGCCGATGCCCAGTACGCCTGGGACGTCGGTGTGCATTTGGGGGGCGCGAACTATCTGGGCGAAATGGGTGGCAAGGACCAGCCCCGCCGCGACTTCGTGTGGGACATGAAGCTGGGGCAGACCCGCTGGGCCGTGGGTGGCTTCGCCCGCCGCAAGGTGAACCGATTGATCTCGGTGAACGCCGGTCTGATATACCTGCGCATCCAGGGTGCCGATGAGCTTTCCACCTATCGTCCCCGCGTCGGGCGGAACCTGAATTTCCGCAACGACATGTTCGAACTGTACCTGCGGCCCGAGTTCACCATCTTCCAAGACAACGACCTCGGTGGCCGTGGCCGCTACCGGACCGACTTCCGGTTGTTCGCCTACGCGGGCGTGGCCGGCTACTACCACAACCCCAAGGGGCAGATCAACCGCCAGGGCGATTGGTACGACCTGCGGCCCCTGCAGACCGAACTGGTGGATTATTCGTCGATCGGCTTCGCAGTGCCGGTGGGCATGGGCTTCCACTTCACCTTCAAGCGCCGCCACCGCATCGGTTGGGACCTCGGCTGGCGCACCACCTTCACCGACTACCTGGACGATGTGAGCACGACCTACGTGGATCCCGCCTTGCTCCTGGCCAATGGCGGCCCCGACGCGGTGGCCCTGGCCAACCAGACCGCCTATGCCTACGCGCTCGACCCGACCCTCCCGGACCCCCGCAACTACGGCTACTACGACGAGAACGGGAACTTCATCACCGGCCAGCGTGGCGACCCCACCCACAACGACAGCTACATGACCATGACACTGACCTACAGCTACGTGCTGCGTGGCCAGTCGAACTTCTACCGTCAGCGCTACAACTGGCTGCGTGGCACCAAACGCGTGGGCCGGAAGTCGCGAGCCAAGTTCTGATCACGGTACATCGCATTGCTTGGAAGAGGGCTTCGGCCCTCTTCCCTTTTCCAGGGGATCGTCCGTTGCAGGGAGGTCACTCCTCCACGCCGTTCCGCTCCAACCAGTCGCCCAGCACCACAAGTGCCCAGATGCGCGACCAGTTGAGGCGGGGGTCACGGGCCAGGAAGCGCCGCCACGCCTCGTCCAGTGCACCAGGCTTGAAGTGCTGGGAACGGCCGAGCGAGCGCAGCCGGTCGGTGCAGAAGGTCTTCAGCTCATTGCGCATCCACATTTCCCACGGCAGCACGAAGCCCATCTTGGGGCGGTGCACGATCTCATGGGGAAGCAGGTCGCCCAGCGCCTTGGTGAGCAATTGCTTGGGGGTGTGCGGGTACTTGATGGCGTCGGGCATGCCCACCACGGCCTCCACCAGTTCGTGGTCGAGGAAAGGCACACGCACCTCCAGTGCATGGGCCATGCTCATCTGGTCGGCGTCGCGCAGCAGCACGTTGCGCAGGTAGGTCGAAAGCTCACCGAGCGACACTTGGCCGAGCAGGGGCAGCTTCCCTCCCACCCCATCGGCGAGCAGTTCGGCCATGATGCCCGCCACTTGGTTGGACGGAAGTTCCGGGCGTTGCAGGAGCCTGTGCAGCTCGTTGTCCGAGAAGGTGAGGCGCGACACGGGATAGGTGGAGGCCACACTGAACGACGGGGCGCCCAACAACATGCCGAGCTTGTCGGTCACGATGGACGGGCGTGCCGCCGCGATCGCACGGGCCGCCGCCGCACGCAAGGGGCGCGGGAGAGCCGCGAGCCAGCGCTTTCGCCACAGCGCCACGCTGCGCTTGAACACCGGGTAGCCGGCGAACACTTCATCGCCACCCAGACCGCTCAGCGCCATGGTGATCCCGGCCTCCTTGGTGTACTTCGATACCACGAAGGTGTTGGGGCCATCGGCGCTGGGGTGGTCCATGGCGGCCAATGCGTCGGGCAGCAGACGCAGCATGTCGGAGGGCCGCAGGCGGATCGCCGTGTGCTCGGTGTTGAAGCGCCTGGCCACGATCCGGGCGAAGCGCTCCTCGCTGTACGCCTCCTCGTCGAAGACCACCGAGAACGTGTGCACCGGGGCGGTGCTGGCCTCGGCCATCAAGCCCACCACCGCGCTGGAATCGATGCCCCCCGAGAGGAAGGCACCGAACGGCACATCGGCCACCAAGCGGCGGCGCACCGCAGCCCCCAGACGTTCGCGCACGATGGCATGTGCCTCGCGCGCATCGAGCCCATCGGGATGGGTGGCGGCGGCGGTGGCGGGATCGTACCAGCGCACCGCTTCACCGTCGTGCCCCGAAATACGGAGCCAATGCCCGGCCTGCAGCATGGTGACCCCCTTGGCCATGGTGGCGGGGCCGTGCACGGTCTGGTACCGCAGGTAGTCCACCAAGGCATCGGGGTCAAGGGCCTTCGGCACGAGGCCCGAGGCGAACAAGGCGCGCAGCTCCGAGGCGAACAGCAGGCGGTTGCCATGGCGGTACAGGTACAGCGGCTTGATGCCCATGCGGTCGCGGGCCAGGAACAATTCGCGCCGTTGCACATCCCACACGGCGAAGGCGAACATGCCGTGCAGCCGCGACAGGCAGTCCGCGCCCCATCGTCGGTAGGCGGCGAGCAACACTTCGGTGTCGGACGCCGTGCGGAATCTCACCGCGTCCGGTCCTTTCTCCAGCTCGTTGCGCAGCTCCCGGTAATTGTAGATCTCGCCGTTGAAGACGATCACATGCGCACCGTCGTGCGTCACGAAAGGCTGGTCGGCCGCTGAGGAAAGATCGATGATGCTCAACCGCCGATGCCCGAGCACCACGCCTTCGCCCTGCCAGGCACCACCGGCGTCGGGGCCGCGGTGGGCCATGGCGTCGGTCATGCGGCGGATGGTGCGTTCAGGGCCCTCCGGCCCCGCTGCGCCCAGTATGCCTGCGATCCCGCACATCAGGCACCGCCCCGTACCACGGCGATGATCCGTTTGAGCCCGTCGCGCAGCGGCAGCATGTCACGACCGAGCAGGGCCTTCATGCGCGTTATGTCGGGCATGCGGCGGGTCATGTCGCCCTCGGCCAGCGGGGGCAGATGCACGATGCGCGACTTGCTGCCGGTGAGCTCGATGATCAACTCGGCCAGGGCCTTGATCGTGATCTCCTGGTCGGAGCCGATGTTCACCACATCGTTCATGACCTCACCACGCTCGAAGGCATTGATGCAGGCCTGGATGTTGTCGTCGATGTAGCAGAAGGTACGCGTCTGGGTGCCGTCGCCGTAGATGGTGATGTCCTCGCCCGCCAGTGCGGCGCGCAGGAATTTCGACACCACGAAATCGCGGCTCTGTTTGGGCCCGTAGGTGTTGAAGAAGCGGAAGATGGTGTAGTCGAGCCCGAACTCCTTGTGGTAGGAGCGGAGGAAGGCCTCGCCGATGTTCTTCACGATGGCGTAGGGCAGCTTGGAGTTGAGCGGTGTGGTGCGTTCGTTCTGCGGGATCTCCACCGGTTCGCCGTACACCTCGCTCGACGAGGAGAAGAACACGCGCTTCACCCCGGTGTTCTTCGACAGGTCCAGCACATTGCGGATGCCGTCGATGTCGCGCAGCACCATGACCGGATTGTCGGTGGTGCGTTTCACGCCCACCACGGCCGCATAGTGGAAGACATGGTCGAAGCGGTAGGCGTAGAACACGCCACTGATGTCCTCGAAGCGGTTCACATCGCACTTGATGAAGCGCAGGTTGGTGCGCCCCGCCAGCGGCAGCTTGGCGATGTCGCCCGTGGACAGGTTGTCCACCACGACCACCTCGTTGGCGGGGTCGTCGGCCAGCTTGAGGGCCAGATCGCTCGCGATGAAGCCGGCCCCACCGGTAACCAGGATGCGTTGCATGGATGAAGTGTCCAAAGGTGCTAAAACCCGGCGACGCTCAAAGCCACCGCCGGAAGATGCGTCGCACCAGGATGCACAGCAGCAGTGCAGCCCCCACCCCGTACCAGAACTTGCCCGACAGGACGACCTGTTGCGTGAGATAGGGCAGCATGCGCCAGTTGAAGGGCTCCTTCCTTCCCTTGCGTGCGCGCCAGAACGCGGCATCGTACGCCTCGGGCGCAAGCTCCTCGCGACCGGTCAGGGAAATGGCGCTCCAGCGCACACCCGCGGACGAGACATCGGCCATGAGCAATGCATCGCGTGCTTCGTCGCGAACGGCGGATTGGATGTAAACGAGACCGAGGGTGTCGGGCTGGAAGAAGATGCTGGCAGGCGCACCACCGGCCATGCTGCCGCTGATCCAGTACACCTTCGAGCGGGTGGCCAGGCGCAGCAGCAGCGGGTGCACCTCCCTGCGGAAGTTGGTGGGCAGCACCGAGCGCGTATTCCCCGAGAACAGCGGTCCGTAGCGCGGATCGTCCTCGGCCCAGATCGGGCGGTGCGAAACGATGAAGATGTGCGCTGGCGCCGGGTCCATCCGCTCCAACTTCTGCAACAGTGCCATTTGTGCAGGACCCAGATCGCCGTTGTCGCGTTCGGTGTCGAGCAGCACCACGCGGTCGTTGCCGAAGGCCAAGGCCCCGAAGGTGGGCCCGTACGAACGGTGATAGACCGGCCCCTCCAGGTCGTGATTGCCCGGCACGTTGAACAGCGCGACCTTCAGCCTGCTGAAGAAGGCCCGTGCATAGCCCGCACTGTCCTGTTCGCAGCGCAGGAACAGGTCGCCGGTGGAGATCAGGGCGTTCGGACGCAACGCATTGATCGTGTCGATGCCCGCCAGCACCGTGGCGGCGGGCAGGCCGTTCTTCAGCCCGCTGCCGTAGAAGTGGCCACCGAAGAGCAGACGGTAACTCCCCAGGCTGTCCGGTGGCGAGATGGACACGCCCGTGAAGGGCGATGTCTGCGCCCCGAGCAGGGTCGGCACAAGCAGAGCGATGAGCGCGCGCATCCTCATTTCTCCTTGGTGGTCACCGGTACATCCTTGCCGTCGCGCTTCACCCGGTTGCCCTTGCCGCAGCGCACCTGCGTGGCATCGGTGGCGATCGTCACATCAGCAAGCGTGGCCACCGATGGTCCGTAGCGCATTTCCACGCCTTTCACGTCCACACCCTCCTTGGCACTGCGGATCGACGAAGCGGTGATGGTGGCCTCGGAGGCCTCCGCAAGCTCGATCCCTTTCGCCCTGCTTTCGAGCGAGATGCGCTCCGCGCGCAGCACACCCATGGTGTTCACCTTCACCGCGCAGCCACCGGCGCCGGTCACGTCAAGCTCCTTCAACTCCACCGAACCTCCGCGCTGAACGATGGCGTCATCACCCGCCCCGCCGAGCACGGTGTTCGCAAAGCGGCCCGTGCCGAACGCCAGGGTGATCTGGTCGCGGCCGCCCAACACCGACGAGCCGGCAATGCCGATATCGGCCCGAACGGCCATGAGCAGATCGCGGTCATGTACCTCGGCCAGGGTGGACGAGCGCACATCGAGCGCGGCATCCTGCACCACGATGCCGGCATTCAGCCTGTCCCTACTCCCACCGAAGCCCTCGCAGCGCACATGCATCCATTCGCTGCGCCCTTGGTGGGCCAGCAGGAAAATGCCGCCACCGCTGGCGTCGGACGAACGCAGCACCACGGGGTCCTCCTCCCTTCCCTGCAGGAGCATGGGCGAACGGCTGACGATGCGGGCCCCTTTGAGCAGATCGATGCGCAAGGGAGCGCGCCCCTCCACGCGGTAGCCCTCGGGGATCACAAGGTCGTTGGTGATGGACCATGTGCCGGGCAAGAAGGTGATCCGCTTCGCCTGCTCATCCACCTGCACCATGGGGAAGGTGGAAAGCGGCTGCCCGCTCATCGGTACGGGACGCACGTTGTCGGTGTCCAGCAGGGCGAAGGGGAACACTTCCACACGCTTGCGCACCGAGGCGCCGAGCACACTGTGCTCCACCTGCATGGCATCGGTATCGGCCAGCGCGCTGTCGGGCACCACGAAGGTGTACCGTACAGGAACGCCCGTGCGGCCCCAGCGACGCAGGGGCAGCACCATGGGCTCCGCTGGCGGAACCACGGAGCCATCACGCGCCACAAGTCCATGCACCTCGATGGGCAACGAACCGATCGGCACCAAGGCGAGCTCGACGGTATCACCCGCCAACCGCTGCCGGTAGGCATGGAAACCCTTGGGGTCATCGAGCACCTGGCGGATCACCTGCTGGTTGTGCGTGAGCATCGCACGGTCCAGTTCCTTGTAGGGGAACTCGCCGTAGACCGTGGCCGCGGCGGTATCCAGCGGTCCGGCCAGCACGCTCAATGCGCTGTCGAGGTACGATGGTCGGGCGACACGCTCCAAGTGGTGCACGTAGGCGCGGAACACGGCCTCATCGTTGAACCAGGCATCGTACACCTCGGTGTGCGGCCACGACGAACCACGCCAGCGTCCGGCACCTGAGATACCGCGGATGCGTTCGCCGCCGAAACTTTCGTAGGCCACCGGCTCCACCCGGCGCAACACGGGGTCGTAGTAGAACTTCGCGTCGCTCCAGTCCAGGCTGCGGTGGCCGCCGAGCAGATCGAGCAGGGCCAGGCGGCGCGCCACGCGATCGGCATCGAACACCTGGGCCACGGTCAGCCCGCCCGAGCGATAGCCGTTCATCAGGGCCATGGCCTCCTCGAACAGCCGCAAGGCCTTGGGATCCCGTTGCAGATCGCCGGTGCCGTAAGCGTCCAAAGCGGCGGCATGCTCGGCCGCGTAGGGCTCGTCGAACCGGCGTCCGTGCATGGCGTTCAACCGGTGCTGCCAGAAGAGCGCGGGATCGAAGCGGAACAAGGGGCCCTTGACCCGGTCGTTGTTCTCGAGCAGTTCCGGACCGAAATGCTCCTCGTAGGCGTAGATCCCACGGTCCTCGCCGTTGAACTCGAGGCGCACGAAACCATAGCGCAGGGCCACGATGCCCTCGCCCGCCATCAGCCGGTGGTGCAGCCACTCGTGCAGGTAGTTGCGCGTGCCCGGATGCTGGAGCGAGAACCGCTTCATGCCGAGGAAGCCGCCATCCTTCTTCGCGATCACGCGGAACGACCATTTGTCGCCCTTCACGTGGTCGGTCATCTTGCCCTTGATGCGGATGCGCGCCTTGAACGACACCCCGCCATGGGTGATCTCGGCCGACACATAGTCGTTGCCCTCGGGCATGATCACGCCCCGTTGCCGGGCGGCGTCCACCACGGCCTGCAGGCGGTCCAGCTCGGCCTGGTCCACTTGTATGGACAGCACCTCCGGTTCGACCTGGAAGCTCTTGGGATAGTTGCGGGCGATCTGGCCGATGAACTGGCGGAGCCCGGGATGCCCGCGCCCCTTCAGCGCCCGATCCCCCCACAGGGCACCGAACACGACCAGCATCACCAACACCCCCGCGGCGATACCGAAGAACCTCCGGCGCCTGATCCTTTCCTGGGACATGGGCGGCAAAGTAACGGTGTAGGCAAGGAAGGCGGACGGACCCGCGGCCCGGCCGTCAGTACGCGACCGCACCGGTCACGCCGCCCTCTTCGGCACCCTCTGCCAAGGTCGGCACCTCCTCGCCCTCGGGCACCTCCGTGGGGGCCACGATCTCCTCTTCCGACAACACCGTGACGATGCACCACAGGAAGATCGTGAACGGATTGAGCGAGGCCACCAGCCACGATTCGTACATCACCGAGAACATCACGCCGAACATCACCGCCAGGCTCATCGGGCTGCGCTTGGCCGCCTTGATGAACACCAGGAAGAAGCTGCGGAAGTAGATCAGCAGGCCGATGATGCCAAGGTCGAACCAGAGCGACAGGTACGAGTTGTGCACGCCGCCCTCGTGGTTCATGGACATCAGATAGGCATAGTGCCTGCGCATCACGGTCTCGTCCGTGCCGAACCCACCGCCGAAAACGAAGAACTCCTGCAGCTTTTCCCAGGCGAAGGACCACGCGAAATAGCGGCCGCTGCCGGTCTCCAGCGTATGCAGGCGGAAGTAGTCCTCCAGCCCCAGGGCCACCACGATGGGTGCGAGGTTGGAGTACACGATCTCGAAGGCGGCCATGAAGACCACGAAGGCCACGAAACCGATGAAGGCCGACCGGGAGAAAAAGCGGCTGAAGACGATGAACACCAGCACGGCCATCATGGAGGCACGCGACCCGGAGGCGATCAGGAAGCCGCCCACCACCACGAACAGGAGCACCAACTCCCAACGCTTGAACAGCCGCCGGTGGATCGAGGTGAGCACCGAAATGAACATGATCAACAGGAAGGAGAAGGTGCCCAAGCCGTTCGGGTTGCCGAAGATTCCCCTGAAGCGCCCCACCAGATAGCCCTGGCCGATGGCCTTGAAATAGAAACCGATCAACAGTATCGACACCAGGAAGTACACCAGGTTCCTGAAGAAGGTCCATCCCTGGGTCCGGTAACAGTACAACACGTAATTCGGGACCACCAACAGCAACAGGCTGTAGGATAGCGTTTTCTGGACCCCGACGATGATGTTGGGGGAAAAAACGAGCGGGAAGAAGCTGTAGGCAAGAGCGGGCAGGAATATGTAGAACAATCTGCTGAACGGATAGAACCTGCCCGTGTCCATCAGGAACACGGCAGCCACACCAACGATGTACAGGTTCTTCGCCGACTTGAAAACAGCGTACCCCGGAACATACTTGTGCACATCCGACAGCACGAGCACCATGAAGAAGCTGAACAGGATCTCGGGGATCAACTCCCTGTAGCGCAGTATGAATATGGTGAACGGAAGCAGGAAATAGACCAATGGCGGAGCGACGTGCGATGCCACCACCCACGAGAGCATGAGCAGGTAGAGCTGGACCTCGTCGCGCAGGAACCTCAGCATCGGGCCATCAGTTGGAGCGGTCGTCCCGGTGCTGCTGCATGATGTACCGGGGGCGCTCGCGAAGGTACCGCGCCACCTTCTCCACCTCCTTGTGCCATGCCTGCACGGAGGAAGGTCTTCGCCAGCGGGCCACATGACGGGGCATCTCGCCCTCCATCGATCCGACGATCCCTTCGAGCAGGTCTTCCGCACGGCCCGAAAGGAGCCGCTCCTGCAGAAAATCGTCCACCGCGTGCCGGAACGCAGCCTCCAGCACGGGCGATCGCATGCAATGGCGGAAGAGCCGTGCGATCATGCCATTGCTCCGCAGGCGCAGGTCGATCGGTGCATCCGGGGCCGTGTTGGCACCGAGCCCCAGGTCCATGTCGTTCAGGATGAAACGCCAGCGCCCGTCCAATGGTCCCTCCGAACGGTCCCCACCGATGTAGCGCCACACCCGCACGTTGTTCTCGGGCCAGTCGCTGTTGTCGAGCACCATGACGGCCGCCATGTACCGCAGGAAGCCTTCCATGTCGATCAGCGCCTCGGCCGTTCGGGGGAAATCCTCGTCGGTGGGGTCCATCGCACCGATCGAGCCCACGGCCTGCTCAAAGGCGGCGGCCTCCTTGTGCCCGGCGAACCTGCCGTTCTCCATCTGCAACAGGGCCACCTGCTTGCGCGGCACGCCGAAGCGGCGGGCGATCTCGCGCTCATCGATGCGCTGCTGCAACTGATGGATGCCCCAGTAGGCACCGTTCACGTACACCACGCAGGGCATGGAGGCGGCCGTGAGGAAGGGGCCGTCGGCGCAGATGTGCTGTGCCAGACCGTCGCGCAGCAACGCGTACATCTGGTCGTTGCCCGAGGTGCGCAGCACCAGGGAGCGCGTGCCCAGACCATCGCCATCGGGGAAGAAGCCCGTCCCTATGGGCTCGTCGAAGTAGAGCCGGAGGGCATGTTGCGGGAATCCGCGCGTCATCTGTCCGTTCACCCTGATCCGCACCTTGGCGGAGAAGAGCTGCTCCCCATCGTTGCCGATCAGCTGCATGGCCCCCGCGCGCTCCCACTCCCCACCCCTGAAATGGAAATTACCCGGGTACTTCCACCAGCGCCCGTCCTGCCTGTGCATGGCCTCCATTTCGGGCGAGGGGCGCAGCGCCGCATGCCCCACCACGTAGATCCCCGTGTCGGGGTCGAAGAAGGCGCCGTCCTCCACCAGCAACGACACCACCGGAAGTTCGTGTCGTGTGAAGAGCGCCGTGAACATGGCCGAAGGGCCGAGCATGCCATCGGGTCGCATCTCGGCCGCACGCAGCACCATGGCCGAAGGCAGCCCGGGCAGCGGGTGCTTCCAAGCCACCGAGGTGGGGATGGAGACCAAGCGCTCGGTATACGCCCGGTCGGCGGTGACCGGAACGGAGACCACATCGCGCCCGGCATCCTTCAGGGGCCCTGATCGAAGGGCCCACCACACATTGCCGCCGGACACCGAGCGGATGGTGAGCGCTGCGCCTTCGGCCAAGTAGGCCGTGCGGCTCCCGAACACCGGCACGGCGCCCTCGCTCCCTTCGGCGGCGTGCCTGGCAGCGGGCAGCATCAAGCCGACCGCGAACGCCAGCGACCCGACCAGGAACAATGCGAAGGCGCGGCCCATGCCTGCGGTCAACGCCCTTCGGCGCCGCGCTTCTTCCTGCGCAGCAACAACAACAGTGGCACCACCGCGACAAGGGTGATCAACGAGGCTCCCGCACCACAGCCCATGCCGCACACCACGGAAAGCACCCTGTCGGGGCCGCTCGTCTCGCGCGGATCGGGACGCACCAACAGCAGCAGGGCCACCAGCACCAGGGCCACCGACAGCTGCGCGCCCACCAGCGCCGTGGCCAGGGCGGCCACGCCGGCCCAGAGCGCATGCACGGACCACGGATCGCCCACCCCGCTCAACCGCCCCACCAGGTAGCCCAGGGCGATGGCGACCACGATGGCGACCACGAGGCCGGGGATGTCGGGCACGGAGAAGTGGCCCATGTGGTCCATGATGGCACCCTTGATGTTCATGCGGCAAGCTTTGCGCCAAAGCTATTCACGGTCCGCCTTCGCGCTTCGTCGCGCCCGCTGGGAAGCGCCATGTCATGGGTAGTGCACCGTGCATGAGCGCAAGGTCCGCAGCCCGGCCACGCCATGCCTTTCCTCTATATTCGCCAGCCATGCGCATGGACCGTATGCTCATTCCCCTGGCACTTTGGGGCTTCGCGCAAACAACACCCGCTCAGACGATGGTGTTGCAGGGTGGGCAGCTCAACGTGTCCGAAGGCACCGCGATGACCTTTACCGGTGCGATCACCTGGCAGATCGCACCCGGCGCCGCCGTGGTCAACGACGGCACCATCGACCTCGGCGACTCGGGCACCCTCGACGAGGCACCGGGCGCTGCGATCACCGGCAACGGCATCGAGACGACCAGCCGCCTGCTCGATGGCCCCCTGTCCAACGAGGAGCCTGGCGGACTGGGCCTGCTGTTCACGCACGACCAAGGCCCGGGCATGACCACCCTTACCCGCGGACATGCACCGATCACCACGGCCACCGGAAGCAGCATGGCCCGCTGGTACGAGCTGGCATGCGAACCCATCGACGACATCGCCCTCACCCTGCGCTACGATCCCAGCGAGCTCAACGGCCTGAACCCGGGCACCCTTCAACTGCACCGGTTCGCCACCCCACCGGGCCACTGGGAGCCGCTCACCGGCCTCAGCGATGTGGCCGCGCACACGGTCACGGGTACGGCACAGGCCCCGTGGGAACGGATCACCGCCTTCCATTCGGGCATGACCACCGACGTCGCCGATGTCCCCGCCGTGGGCGCTCCCTGGTTCCGTGTGTACCCCACCATCACCACAGGACCGCTATGGATCGAAGCTCCTGCGGGCACGGGCGTCGCACAACTGGAGCTCTTCGACATGACCGGTCGTCGGTACAAGGTGCAGGCGTATTCCGCAGGCACTGTCACCCACCTCGATGTGGCCCACCTGTCCTCCGGCACCTATGTGCTGCGCATCAATGGCAACAGCACCCATCGCCTCGTGAAGCCATGAGAAGTGCCACGGTCGTTCTGTTCTACGCCTTGGTCGCCACCGTGCACAGCCAGTGGGAAGTGCCCGTGCCCATCGTACTGACAGGTCCCACGTCCGCCGACCGGCAGGTGACCGGCCTGGCCGACCCGCTCACCACTGACGCCGCGACGAGCCTTGCCGCCGTGCGCGGTCTGGCGGTGAGCTTCACCCAGGTGAGCGGAGCCAGCGCGATGGTGGGTACGCTCACCCCGGCACCAGCGCAGTACACCCCCGGCATGGTGGTGACGATCGTGCCCACGGAGGGCCATGACGCAGGTGCCACGCTGAACCTCAACGGACTGGGGCCAGTTCCCGTCCACAAGGTGCCCGGCCAACCGATCGACAGCGCTGAACTGGCCGTGGGCATGCCCGCCCGCCTGCTGTACGATGGCGAAGCTTTCGTGGTGGTGAGCCATACGCCCCGCCCATGCCCGATGGGATACAGCATGGTGGGAAGAGGCTTCTGCATTGAGGACTCGTCGCATGCCGACACGACCTTCTTCGCCGCCAATCGGGCCTGCCACCAGGCGGGGGCCCGCTTGTGCTCCATGGGCGAATGGTCGCTGGCGTGCCTCACGCTGCCCGGTTTCTTCGACACCGTGCCGGTGGGTGAATGGGTGGACAGCGCAGCGAACGACGCCGACAAGGCCAAGGTGGTGGGCTACGGCAGCCTCGGCTACGGGTCGAACCCGAACGGCTCCGGCTGCGAGTATGGTGGCTATTCCGTGCCGACCGGCAGCCGACGATACAGATGTTGCATACGGAGATGAGGACCTTGTCGATCGCCATATCACTTGTCCCGCTCTGGACGGTCGCACAGGTCACCTTGGACGCGCCCCTGCGCATGACCGGTCAAGGCGCCACGATCCAAGGGCTGGCGGCGCCGGAAGAAGGCTCGGCCATGCTGAACGTAGGCTATGCGCTCAGCGGCGCCCCCACATGGGCGACCGCAAGCATGGTCAACAATGTGGTGCACCTGACCCTCACGCCGCCATCCAACTCATCGACGCGTCTGGTCCGGTTCGCGATCGACGTCGTTCCCAACAATGGCCCGCTGTCGATCAAGCTCGACGACGGCCCCGATCTGCCCTGGCAGTACACGGACGGTCGCCCGGTGGACGTGGCCTGGTTGCATGCCGGCATGGTCTGCGAGGTCCTGCTGCACGAAGGCATGGCCATACATGTGGCCCCATCGCCAAGAGGGTGCCCGCGTGGATCGGTACGGATCGATGACAGCTATTGCATCGACCAGAACGAGGGTCCCGTGCAGAGCTTCTACGTGGCGTTGGAGATGTGCGCCAACGCTGGTGGGCACCTGTGCACGTGGAACGAGTACTATGTGGCCTGCGTGACCCAGGGCGACATGCTCCAAGGCCTGTTCAACAACTGGGAGTGGATCGACGACACGGCCAACCACACCCACACGCAAGGTCAAGCCGGTCGGTTCGAGTGCATGAGCGTGCGCTCATCAAGTAACATAGCCAATGCGCAAGGAGCCCGTCGCTGCTGCTACCCGATACGGTGATGACCGCCGCCGGTGCGGGGCTTGGATCGCGACGCTCCTTTGGGCAGCGTGCGGCCCGGCCTTCGGCCAGCATCTGTCCGTTGACAGGCCCATCGAGCTGGTGGCGCCCGATGCCACCGGTCGCCAAGTGAGCGGTCTTCCGATGAGCACCGCACCCGATGCCGTGCTCGTCGCGTCGGTGGAACTGACGAACGCCCATCGCACCGTGGTCCCCGGTGGCAGCACGACCTGGGAGCTCGAAGTGGATGGGATCGGTTCCCCGTCCGCAGGGCTTCATCTGCTGGTGCACGGCTTCCCCCATGCGGAAGGCCCCGTTTCGATCATGTTGAACGGGGCAGGTCCTTATGCGCTGACGCACGGAACGACGGATACCGTGCAGGCGGCGGAGCTCGATACGACCGGCATACTGTCGATCGTGTTCGACGGCACCCGCTTCCAACTGCTCGATGGACGGGCCCGGACCCGCCGCCCCTGCCCGGAGGGCATGGTGGCGCCCAGCGCCCAGTACTGCATGGACCCGGAGACGCATCCGGCAGGCAATCGTCCGCTGTTCGAGGCCATGGGAACGTGCGCCTCCATGGGTCGGCGGCTATGCACCTGGGGCGAATGGGTGGTAGGCTGTCTCGACCGTGACGCGCTCGGCATCACGGTCTCCTCATCTTGGGAGTGGACAGGCGACACGGCCAACGAGGATATCACCGTACGCGTTGTCCGGAGCACCAACCCGCCATGTGAAGGCGTGGGTACGGGAACGCTTCCGGATGATGTGCGGCGCTTCCGCTGCTGCTACACCCGCTGACCGGCGGAGCGGGCCAGCTCACGCAATACCTCCACATGCGCGCGGGCCACACCGGGCCAGTCGAACATGTCGTGCGCACGCTGGTAAGCGGCAAGGCCCATGGCGCGGCGCTTCTCCAGGTCCAGGGCGATGAAACGTTCCACCGCCCGGTGGAGCGCCTCGGTGTCGCCGGGCGGCAACAGCGCACCATGCACGCCGTTCTCCACCAGGCCGGCGCAGGCTCCCACATCGCTCACGATGATCGGGCGGGCGCGGGCCATGGCTTCCAGCACCACCGTGGGCATGCCCTCGAAACGCGTGGGCAGCACCAATGCATCGCACGCGGTGTAAAGCGCGAAGAGCTCCGCATCGTTCACGCGCCCCAGCAGGCTCACATTGGCGGGTAGACCGGCGGCCTGGTAGTGGGCCAGCAGCGGGCCATCGCCCGCCAGATCGAAGCGCACCGGTGCCCCTTCATCGGCCAGGCGGCGGGCCACGTCCATCAACAGATCGATCCCCTTGTTGAAGGCGAATCGCCCCACGAAGAGCAGGCGCAAGGGGCCATCGTGCCCGGCATAGGCGGCGGGCTCGGCAGGCACCTCCACCGCGTTGGGCAGCACCACCACGCGCTTCGCGCCGAGGCGTGCGAGGATCGGCGTGAGCTTCCCGCCCAATGACACGGTGCATGCGGCGCGGCGTGCCACGGCCCCCACCACCCATCGGAAGGGCAGACCGATGAGGCGATCGCGCAGGGTGAGCCCTTGGAACATCTCCAGCCCATGCGGGTGGAACAGGAGGCGATCGGCCATGGCGTCCATGCCCTGCCACACGCAGAAGCCCTGGGCCAGGACGGCATCCGGCTTCAACGTGGCCACGGCCCGCGCCATCCGCCCGCTGTAGCGCCACATCTCGCGCAGGTAGAACCGCGCCGGATCGATGCCCGGCACCGACACCTCGTGCACGCCCGTCGACGGATCGAAGACCCTCTCCTCATGCGGATGGAGCACGGTCACACGCACACCGTCCAAGCGCGCCATGTGCTCGGCCAACAGACGGGTGTGGCGCTGCATGCCGCCCATGGCATGCGGAAAAACGCCGTCGGTGCATAGCGCTATGTGCAGGGGGCCGGGCACGCGCGGCAAAGATGGGCCCCGTCAGCGCAACGCCGCGAGGTCCTCCTTCAACAGGGTGGCCACACCTTCATCGATGCCCCACCGCGGTTCCCAGCCGGTGACGCGCTTGAGCTTCGACACATCGGCCAGCAGGTGCATGCGCTCCACGCGGCGCACCCGCGCGGGATCGACCTCGATCGTGAGCGGCTCGCCCAACTGACGTTCGAAGGCCTGCACGATCTCCCGCACGCTGTACTCGATGCCGCGGCCGATGTTGAACACATCGAAGCCCCGTACCCCCGCGGAGAGCAGCGCTTCCATGGCACGCGCCATGTCCTCGGTGTGGATGAAATCGCGCTTGGGGTCGAGGTTGCCCAGCCGCAGGGTGCGCGCCCCTTCGAGCACCTGGCGCTGGATCTCGGGGATCAAATGCGCGTTGGTCTCGTTGGGCCCGAAGGCGTTGAAGAAGCGGCCCACGATGGTGGGGATGCCCGTGCGCGCTTGGAACGCGTCGGCGATGCGCTCGGAGGCCAGCTTCGTGGTGCCGTAGATGTCCACCGGACCCGTGGCATGGTCCTCCGCGATGGGCCCGTCCACGATCGGATAGACGGCGGCAGTGCTGGCCACGAACACCTGACGCACGCCGGGCGTGGAGGCACACGCATCGAGCACGTGGATGGTGCCGTTGATGTTGATGTCGGCCGCCTCCGCGGGATGCTGGTTGCAGTAAGGGATGAAATGGATCGCCGCCAGGTGCAGCACCTCCTGGGGCCGCACCCGATCGATGACCTCACGTACGGCCGCACGGTCACGGATATCGACCTGATGGAAACGGTGGTCGGGTACGCGGGCCATTTCCCGGCGGCCGAAGGACAGGTCGTCGAGCACATGCACCTCACCACCCGCGGCCAGGAGCCGATCGACAAGGGCCGAGCCGATGAAGCCCGCCCCCCCGGTGATCAGGACGATCTTGGACATGGCGCGAAAGTAGGCCTTGCCCCGCCAGCGGGACAGCGACGGAGCATACATTCGCCCTCCATGCACGTTTCGGTGATCGTACCCTGCCACAACGTGGAGGCCTTCGTGGCCCGCGCCGTGGAAAGTGCGATCGCCCAGACCCACCCGGACCTGAAGGTGATCGCCGTGGACGACGGCAGCACGGACGGCACGCTCCAGGTGTTGCGCGGCCTGCAGGCGCGTCATCCCGATCGGCTCACGGTGGTGGCCCAGGCCAACGCAGGGGCCTGCGCCGCACGCAACGCCGGTCTGCGGCAGAGCACGGGCACCTACGTGCAATTCCTCGATGCCGACGACCTCATCCGCCCCGACAAGGTGGCCCATCAGGCGAAGCTGGCCGAGGAACGCGGTGCCGATGTGGTGGTCGGCAGTGCCGAGGTGTACCCGTCCGATGGCGGCCCACCGCATACCGAGGTGCAGACCAACAAGGACCCCGACCCGTGGTTCGAGTTGATGCGGCACGGACTGGGGCGCACCTCACAGCATCTATGGCGACGCGCCGCCGTGGAAGCGGTGGGTGGCTGGAACGAGGAACAGCGCAGCAGTCAGGAATACGAACTGCTCTTCCGCCTGCTGCGCAACGGCGCCCGCATCACCTACGACGAGGTGGTGCTCACCGAGATCCATCAACGCCCCGGCAGCATCACGCATACCGGGTTGGCGGCCAACTGGGTGCGGAACACCCGGCTACGCGCCCGCATCATGGAGCACCTGCGCACCCACCGCGACGGCTGCGACCTGCGTCGCTACCAGCAGGTGGTCTTCGACTGCATCCGCGTGCTGCATGTCTACTCCCCGCAGGAGGCCGGGCGACTGCACGCAGAACTGATCCCCTCGGGCTTCCGCCCCATCCCCTCGCCCACCAGCAGCCGCGCCTACGTGGCCGCGTACAGGCTGTTCGGCTTCCATGGGGCCGAACGGATCCGCAAGCTGCTGCGCGGTCGCTGACACGGGATCAACGCCCGGCCAGCACGGCCATGAGCCGACCGTACGCGGCGTTGTACACCTGCTTGGTGAAGTGGGCCTCCACGTACCGGCGGCTGTGCGCCCGTTGCGCAGCGGTCACCGGTGGCAGGTCGGGCAGGTCCCCGCCGTCAACGAGCACGCCCAGATCATGTTCGGCCACGGCCGCGCTGAGATCGCCCAGTCCGGGGTTGGTGATCACACGCAGCCCACAGGCCAGGTACTCGGCGAACTTGGTGGGGCTGGCCACTTGGTTGGTGATGGTGCGTTCGCGCACCATGATGCCGTAGTCGCAACCGGCCATGGCGCGGGCCACCTCGGCATGGTCCAACCACTTCACCTCCACCCTTCCGGGGAACCGTTCGACGAGCGCGTGGATATCCGGCGAGGATCGGCTGAGGAAAAGCACCTGGCCTCCCGGCCGCTCCTCGAGCCAGCGGGCCAACATGCGTTGCAACGTGCCGAACGATTGCCAGCCCGCCGAGCTGCCGCTGTACACCAGGCGCACCGTACCGGCAGCATGCGTCGCCTCCCCGGTCGGGGTGCGCCAGTCCGCGGCCAAGGTGCAGGGCACCACCACGTGGTCATCGCCGACATAGCCGTAGCGTTCGCGCCAATGCGCCACCAGGGCATGGCTCACGGCCAGGCGGATGTCGCTCTCGCGTACGGCACGGCCTTCGACCTCGCGCACCGACGCGACCAGCCGGTCATCGTCCACCAAGCGATACTCCTCCCACTCGGCGGCATAGGCACCACGGCCATCGAAGGCCACCCGCCGCACCAAGCCACGCTCCCGGGCGCGCAGCGCCATCCACGTGGCGAACGGCCCGCGACAGAGGATCCCGGTGGGCCGCAGCACCCTGCACAGGAGGGCCACGGTGGCGGCATTGGCCCGCCAGCGGCGCATGGTGGGCACCATGGGCAGCACGATGGCCCCCGGGCAACGTGCACGAATGGCCCGTCGCGTGGCCCGGAACCCTCGACCGGACACCAGGGCCACCAGCCGCACGGACGGACCGCCCAAGGTGTTGAGGTGGGCCACCACATCGGTGACCTGGCTCCAGTACACGCCCGAAGGCTGGTCGTTATAGGTGAGATAGACGATCACAGCACCTGCTCCAAGATATCCAGGACACGCTCGGTGGCCCGGCCATCCCATAGCGGCGGCACCTCCCCGCGCTTGTAGCGACCGCTTTCGATGCGCTCCACGGCCGCACGAATGGCCGCGTCGTCGGCGGGCACCAGCTCGTTGCTGCCGATGGTGACCGTGCTGGGCCGTTCGGTGTTGGGCCGCAGCGTAAGGCAGGGCACGCGACGGTAGGTGCTCTCCTCCTGGATCCCCCCGCTGTCGGTGAGGATGAAGGCGCAGGTGGCGATCAACTTCTGGAAGGCGAAGTAGTCCAGCGGCTCGGTGAGCACCAGATCGGGCAGGGCGCGGAGCCGGTGCTCCAGACCGAAGGCCGTGATGTTCTTGCGGGTGCGGGGGTGGATGGGGAACACCACACGCCGGCTGGCGGTGATGTGGCCGATCAGGTCGAGCAGGGCGGCGAGACGCTCGGGGTGGTCCACCGTGGCGGGCCGATGGATGGTCATGAGCACATGGCCGCCCGTGCCCAGGCCCAGCTGGTCCAGCACCGGGGAGGCATCCACCTGTGGCGCATAGGCCACGAGCGTATCGATCATGGTGTTGCCCACGAAGTGCACGTTGTCGCCACGGTCGAGCCCCTCCTTGCGCAGGTTGTCCAGGCCGCTCTGTTCGGTCACGAAGTGGTGGTCCGAAAGGTGATCGGCGAGCACGCGGTTGTGCTCCTCGGGCATGGAGCGGTCGAAGCTGCGCAGGCCGCTTTCGAGGTGGGCCAGGGGCACGCCCATCTTGTTGGCGGTGATGGCCGCGGCGAGGGTGCTGTCCACATCGCCCACCACCATCACCATGTCGGGCCGTTCCTCGGCGATCACGGGCTCGAGTTCGCGCATCACGGCCGCCATGCGGGTGTTGGGGCTTCCCCCGCCGATGTTCAGCGCGCGATCGGGCCGCAGCCCGAACTGGTCGAAGAAGACATCGGTCATGTTGGCGCTGAAGTGCTGACCGGTGTGCACGATGCGCACGTCAAGGCCCGGGCGTTGCGCCGCGCACGACTTGAAGCGGGTCACCTTGATGAAATTGGGCCGGGTGCCCACGACGATCAGCAATCGGGCCATGCCTCAGGAGGAGCGGGTGGCGATGATGTATTCGGCACTGGTGGTGTCGCTCACCTTGCGGGCGGGTGCACCGGCGATCGTGCAATTCCCCTCGGGGAACGACCGGTTCACCACGCTGTTGGCACCGATGGCGGTATTGGGACCGATGATGATGTCGCCGAAGATCTTCGCGCCCGGTCCGATGTAGCAGTTGTCGCCCAAGCGGGGAACACGGTCGACAGGACCGGGCCGTGTGCCGATCACCACCCCCACATGGAGGCGGCAGTTGGCGCCGATGCGCGCTTCGGGATGGACCACGATGGTGCCTCGATGCGCGATGGACAGTCCGGGGCCGAACGTATTGGGCGGGATCTCGAAACCGCAGCGAACGCTCTGGCAGTGCAGCCGCCACGACCAGTATTTGTGCAGTGCCCAGCCGATCGGTCCCCTGCGGCAGTTCATGTAGTACTCCGTATAGCGCAGCAGGCGCTGGAAGACCCAGACCTCATCGTACATCCGATTGAGACGTCCTGTGCGGTTGAGTTGGACCCTGTCGGCCTCGAGGTATGCACGAAGGTCCTTGCGCGATCGGATCATGGCAGCGCCCCGAGGCGGCGGAGGCGGTCGGGGTAAGAGGCGCGCAAGGTACACCCCTCGTGAAAAACAAGGCAACCCCGCTGTTCAGGGCAGCAGGGCGAGCATCCGGGCGAAGTTCCGTTCGGCGGAAAAATGGCCCTGCCACCACCGGCGCACACCGGAACGCGCGGCGGCGGTGCACCATTGCGCGGATGTCGGCCCATCGAGCAGGGCGGCCAGCCGCTGCTCATCGATATCGGCAGGCAGCAGCAGGCCTGCATCGGGTGCGAGCAACTCGCTCACACCGCCCACGTCGCTGGCCCATACCGGTATGCCGAAGCTGATGGCCTCCATCAACGCCACGGGCACGCCTTCATGCTGGCTCAGGTGCAGGAACAGGTCCACCGGGTTGGCCCGGTACCAGTCCATGAGCCGTGGCGGGGGCACATTGCCCATCAGGCGTACCCGCACATGGCCGGGAAGGCGCGACACCGATCCCTCCAATGCGTCGCGGTCGGGGCCGTCGCCGAAATGGGTCCATTCCACGGGCCGCCGCACGCGCGCCAGCGCCCGCGCGATCAGGTCCACCCGCTTCGGGGAGCGCAGGTACGCGCAACTCACGATGCGCAATGTGCTGGCGGGGCTCCACGGTGCCGGGCCCAGGTCGGGCGTGCCCAGGTAGGCCAGCGACACCTTGTGGGCATGCTTGGGAAAGCGCTCCTGCAGGTAGCGCACCCCGTCGTGCGAGATGGCGATCACGCGGTCGACCTGGGCCATCTGCCAGTCCCGGTACGGGATCCGTCCGGTGGCGCGGCGTTCGGGGAACAGGTCGGAGCGGTGGGCCAGGGTGGCGAAACGCAGGTCGGGGTGCAACTCCTTCACCAAGCCGAGCATGGTGACGCAGTCCTCCATCCAGGCCGAGAGCACGTGCACCTCCCCGGGCACGTACCGGGGCATCAGCGCGGCCATCACGCGATCGCGTTTCTCCAGCAGCTGCCGCACATTGCTGAGCGCATGGCCCGGCGGATCGGTGCCGCGACGACGCAGCAGTGCGCGCAGCACGGTGGGCAGTTGCGCCAGCGTGCGGCCCATGGGCAGCGAGCGGAAGGGATCGTCCCACAACCGGCACAATTCCACGCCGGCGGGGAGTTCGGCCAGGCCGGGACCGTTGAACATGGGCACCACGCACACCCGGTCGTAGTGCGCCGCCCACACGGTGAGCGCCGCATGAAGGAACGCTTCGCCCCTGCCCTCCGGGTATTGACGGGTGAACAGCCAGAGTTCCTTCATGCCGATGTGCCGTTGTTCCCGCCGCTCATGCGCATGCGCACCAGGTAGTACCACCGCCGCAGCCCCATGCGCCCGCCGCGTTCGCGGTAGGCTCGCACCACCGCCCGACCATGGGCGGGCAGGTGGTGGAACAGCGCGTCCCAGGCCTGCTCCAGCGTGCGCCGCATGGCCGCCGGATCGGTCCACCCCGTACGTTCGTTCCAGGCCGCGATGTGGTCCAAGCGATCGCGGAAGGCGTGCACAAGATCGACATCGATCACCGGTGGGAAGACCTGCCGCCCCATGGCATGCAGCGTACGGTCGCGCGCGTTGGCGCATGGCAGGCCCAGCCATTGGCAGGCGGTGTCGATGAGCGGCCCCAGCACGGTGACCGGGTCCCGGCCGTACGACACGCTCTGGGGGCCGTGGCGGTACACGACCAGTTCCTCCGGCAGACCGGCGAAGCGGGTATGACCGGCCAGTCGCAGTTGGAAGAGCCAGTCCTCCCCGATCCGCGGCCACGCGGGATCGTAGCGCAGGCCATGCTCGCGCAACACGGCGGTGCGGTACACGCTCGTGGGCTGGTACACGGCCACACCGAACACCAGCACGGCACGCAGGTCGGCATCGTCGGTGGGTCGGCGGCGCACGGTGACGCTGTCGCCGGTGATGCGCATCCAGCTGCCCAGCACGCCCACCTCGGGATGGGCATCGAGCCATTCCACCTGCCTGCGCACGCGGTCCGGCATCAGTACGTCGTCGGCGTCCACCCGAACAATGTACTCGCCTTGTGCCTGGTCCATGGCGTGCTGCGCGGCACCGGCCGGACCGAGGTTGTGCGGCAGGGCCACCACCCGCAGCCGCGGATCGGCGTAGGAGCGCAATACCGCCAGGCTGTCGTCGGTGCTGGCATCGTCCACGGCGATCACCTCCATGTCGGTGAACGATTGGGCGAACACACTGTCCAGACAGGCGCGCAGAAAAGGCGCCTTGTTGTAGACGGGGATCACCACGCTGACCTTCATGCGGTGATATGGCGCCATTTGCGGCGCAGGCGGAAGGCCCACCAGCCGGGCACGGCGAGCTCACGGTCCAGCGAGGCCAGCCGGGTGCGCTGTTCGTCGTCCAGATCGGCGGTGTCCAGTGGTACGGTGCGGCGGAAGTGACGCATCATGGCGAACTGCTCGCGGCCGAAGATGCGGTGGTTCCATTTCAATAGGAAATGCACGACCATGCGCCGGACCCGGTCATGCTGATCGGCGCCCACCTCGATGGGGCGCAGGCCCTGCGGCCAGCGGTGCCCCAAGGCGAGCACGCGCGCCAGGTCGGGCGACCCGCTCCGGAGACAGAGCCCGTGCAGCACACCGGCCAGCTCGTTGCGGAACGCCGCGCCCGCGGTGCTGGTCTTCGTGTCGTCGTGGAGGCGGAACACGGCCAGCGGCACGGGCTCGAGCCGGACATGGTCGGTGCCCGCATGCCACAGCACGCGCAACCACAGGTCGTGGTCCATCACATGGTGCAGCGCAGGGTCCACCCCGCCCACGGCACGCACCACGTCCATGCGGAAGAAGGTGCTTTGCTGGTTCACCATCGGCGCGGCGAACCAGCGCTCGGGCCGTGCGGGATCGTCCAGGGGGTGCAGGCGGTCGCCGTCGGCGCCACGCAGGATCCGCTGCCCGCCGTACACCACCAGATCGGGATCGGCGGCGAAGGCGGCGGCCACGCGTGCCAGCGCCCCCGGCAGCAACAGGTCGTCGCTGTTGACCCAGCCGAACACCTCGCCCGTGGCATGGGCCAGCCCCTTGTTGATCGCAGCGCTTTGGCCGCCATCCGGCTCGCTGCACCACCAGGTGATGCGATCCGCGTGGCGGGCGATGATGTCGACCGACCCGTCGGTGCTGCCACCGTCCACCACGATGTGCTCCACCTCCACCCCATCCTGCCCATGCACCGAGCGCAGGCACTCCTCCAGAAAGGGCGCCTGCTGGTAGCTGGGGGTGATGATGGTGACCCGTGGCGGCATGGTCCACTGCGGTGGTTATCGCGTCATCGCCGAAGATACCTCGGGCCCCGCATGCGACGGGCCACGCGCAAGGTGGGCACCACGGCGACAGGCATGGATCAACGTGGAGCTGCGGACGCACGGCCCCGCCAACGGCCGATGGTGGCCGCCACCAGATAGCGCAGCCGCGCGCCGGGATCGCGAAGGGTCGGGAAGAGCACCATGTGGAGCAGCGCGGGCCGCAGGCCATGGTCGGCCGCCACGAAGAAAGCCTTCCTGCAGCGGCGATCCAGTTCCTTCTTGAAGGTATCCGGCGGGAAGAGGTGTCGTCCGTCGTTGATCCGGAGCAGCTTCCGGCGCCAGCGTGCCAGGGCCATCACATCGCCCGTGCGCAGGCGGCCCCGCACCAGTCCGTGGAGCAGGAGGATCGCCCGCACCTCCTCGTCGGTGGCCTCGATGCCGAAGTGGTCCAACACCGCGCGGCACACCTGCTCGCGGTCGAACACGGGATCACGGCCGTGCCGTTGGTTCTGCTCGCCGATGCGGTAGCGCGTGAGCGGCCCGTCCAGGTTGGCGTACGCGGCATGTGGCGCCCACGTCAACAGGAAGAGGTAGTCCTCGGCCGGCAGCGTCCATTCCTCGTTGCTGCGCAGGCCATGCGCCGTGAGCACCGACCGGCGCATGATCGAAGTGCCGTAGAGCACCGGATCGGTGAAGAGCATGGTGCCGCGGCACGCGCGGTCGGAGGCGGGCCATCGCGCCACACCGTCGCGTGCGCCGAAGTACCTCACCGCCGTACCGCACACCCCCACCTCGGGATGCGCGTCCATGAAGGCCACTTGCTGCGCCAGGCGGTCGGGCTCGGCGATATCGTCGGAGTCGAGGATGGCGATGTATTCGCCTCGGGCGGCGGCGTACCCGCGGTTGGCGGCCGCCGCCCTGCCGCCGTTGCGCTCGGCGCGCAGCAGGCGTACCCGCGGATCATCGATGGCGGCCACGCGTGCGGGGCCATCGTCGGTGCTCGCATCATCCACCACCAGCAACTCGAAGTCGGTGAAGGTCTGCGCCAGCACACTGCGGACCGCCTCCTCCACGAAGGCGCCCTTGTTGTACAGGGTCATCACCACGCTCACGCGCGGCACGCGCCCCGGGCCGCTGCCCGCCACGTGGTCCGGTGTGGTGCTCATATCTGCTCACGCATGGGCGACCGCTGTCCGCGACGGGCCCAAAGCCAGGCGAAGATCGCATCCACGACCTTGCGGACCCCGCGACCGATGCGGCCCCGCCCGAACACCATGGCCACCAATGCCTGGGCCGAATGCTGGCGCCGCAGGATGCGCGGGTTCCTCAGCACGGCCTTCAACACCCAGGCCTTCTCGCGGAGCGTGGTGGCGGTGAGGGCCCGCGCGTGCACCAACTCGAGGAAGACCTGACGCTGGACGGCCCGGTCGGGCACCTGCGCGCTCACCCACTCCCACATGGCCGTGCGGAAGCGCTCGAGCGAACGCAGGCGATGGGCGTCGCGCGTCACGCGGTTGCCCGGGTGCACCCGTCGCAGCGTCACGGGCTCGCGCGTGCTGGCCGGGTACAGGCGCAGGTGATAGGCGCACCGCATGATGAACTCCGTGTCCTCGGACATCACCAGGTCCTCGCGGATCAGCCGGTCCAGGCGCATCAGGCCGTCCTTGCGGAAGGTGATGGCGTCAAGGCTGATGTGGCCCACGTTCAGCAGGCCGGCGGTGCCCACCAGGGCCGGGAAAAGTTGTTCGGGGGCCAGGTCGTACCGGATGGTGGTGAGCTCGTGCAGGAACTGCGCCTTGAAGCGGGCCTCCTCCTCGGGATCGTCGTAGCGCACGCCCACCGCGCCGTACACGCCGTCGGCATCGGCGTGGGCGGCGAACACCGCGCGATCCACCTGGAACCGGCCCGGGCAATAGATGTCGTCGGCATCGAGGAAGGCCACATACGGCATGCGGGCGCTGCGGATGCCCAGGTTGCGCGAGGCCGATGCGCCGCGGTTCACACCGCCGGGGTGGCGCAGCAGCCGCACGCGCTCATCCGCCCGGGCCAGCTCCTCGCACACGGCCAGCGATCCGTCCGGCGAACCGTCCTCCACCAGCAACACCTCCCGCACCTCGGGCTGCGCCAACGCCGAACGCACCGCCTCGGCCACGAAGCGCTCCGCATTGTACACGGGGATGATCACCGAGATCTCCATGCCGCTACGACCGTTCAACTGTCATGGGCGATGCCCATGCGTGCCTGTGTTGCGGATGCCGATCGGCCTTGTGATGCATCGGATCATCGGGGTGCGGGACGGGAGGGCTTGTTCCGGCGCAATGCGCTGGACAACAGGTGGCGCCACCGGGCCATCCGCCGATCGCGCCCCAGGAACACATGGGCCGCTGCGGCCCGTGTGCTTTGTTCGGCCAGCTTGAAGAACAGCCAGTCCCAACGCCGCCACAATTCCTTCTCGAAGAGCACCGGTGCGAAGGTATCGGTGCGCCGTGCCCACGCCACCAATCCGCGCATCCAGCGGTGCAGGGCGCGCACGCGGGCCGCCGTGGGCGGCTCGGTGAACAGCTGGTGCAGCATCAGGTGCAGCGAAAGTTCCTCCTCGCTCGCCGCGATGCCGTAGCGATCGAACACCGCACGGCACAGCACCCGCTCATCGGCCACGGGATCACGCCCATGCCGCATGTTCTGCTCGCCCACCCTGTAGGTGATCAACGGCCGCTGCAGGTTCGCGTACCGCCCACGGTCCCCCAGGTCGAGCATGAACAACCTGTCCATGCCCGGGTGGCGCCATCCATCGGGGCAGCGTGCACCGCCATCGCGCACGGCGGTCGCACGGAACATCGCGGTGGGGTACAGCACGGGCATGCCGAAGAAGCCCAGCACACGCGCATGCTCATCATCGGCCGGGGGGCGGATCGCGGGCATGGCACCACCCATGGTCCCCGCCCAGCCGCCGCACACCACCACCTCGGGGTGCGCATCCAGGAAGGCCACCTGCACGGCCAGGCGGTCGGGCACCATCACGTCATCGGCATCGAGCACCGCGATGTACTCACCACGTGCGGCCGCGAACCCCTGGTTCGCCGCACCGGCACGCCCCAGGTTCACCGGGTTCACGATGATGCGCACACGCGGATCATCGAACCGACGCACCCGATCGGGCCCGTCGTCCGTACTCACATCATCCACCACCAGCAACTCGAAGTCGCTGAAGGTCTGCGCCAGCACACTGCGGACCGCATCCTCCACGAAGGCGCCCTTGTTGTACAGGGTGGTGAGGACCGTGACGCGCGGGGTCAT